>JGI20215J15232_1000024_pt1 | contig 63856 bp, 68 predicted proteins | sample WetSurMetagenome_2_FD_15232 | JGI IMG/M metagenome (IMG submission 15232) | reverse complement strand
GAACTTTTCCTGGTAATGCTCAAGGACATCGGGAAAGTCGCGGAACAGGATGTTGGTATATAGGAGCAGATCGTCGAAATCCATGGCATTTGCCTTGAAGCACCTGGCGGAGTAGATCTTGTAGATCTCGGCCATCAGAGGCATCCTCGATGCTTTGTCGTGCTCCTGCATTCCGGCGTCGGTGGCGTAGATCCCTGCTGTTACGAGGTTATTCTTTGCGGTGGATATGCGGGATGCGATCACTCCCGGCTTATAAATATTATCATCGAGGTTCTGCTCCCGGATGATCGTCCTGATAAGGCTTCTTGAGTCGGAAGAATCGTAGATCGTGAAATTCTGCCTGAAGCCCAGCCTTGAACCTTCCAGCCTGAGGATCCTTGCGAATATCGAATGGAACGTTCCCATCCACAGGTATCTTGCAGCTTCGGGATCGACGAGCCTGCAGATCCTATCCTTCATCTCGCGGGCAGCCTTGTTTGTAAAAGTAAGGGCAAGGATCTTCCCTGCCGGAACTCCCTTGTTGAGAAGATGTGCAATCCGGTAAGTCAGGACCCTGGTCTTACCGGCCCCGGCGCCAGCAATTACCAGTGCCGGACCTTCGGTATTGATAACTGCCTGCCTCTGAGCCTCATTAAGCTCTTTTAAATAATCGTGGTCCATATTTCTTACAGAATTACAGCGTAACGGGTGACGCAAATTTAATAAATAACAGGGAAAGGAATCCTCCATTCGAAGAAGTTGAAATTATTTATTAACAACAGTAAATACCCTTCCGGAATGTATGTAAAGGTGCCGGCAGGATATACTAAGCATCATGTAACATCCAGATAATTAATACTTCACATTTTTACATGAACTGAGTTGATCCCTGTGAGAAACCGAAAGGGCATGTTAAGATCTGCATACCGGTACTGGACGTGAAAGTTGGTAAGATATCATGTTTTATAAATTCGTATTTCTGTTGTTTCTATTTTTATCATCTTTAGTGCCTGACAAGTAAATCCTTTTTATTCTGACACAGTCCAATGGGAAAAACTGAATTGCTGCTGGTTGCCGGATTATTCACCAATATGCTGGCCTTTGGCCAGGGAGGAGGGCTTTCAAATTTCGACAGCAACCTCCCTCTGGTCTCGATTGAGACCTACGGTGCCGACATCGTCGACGAGCCCAAGATAAGGGCGCATATGGGGATAATTAACAATGCAAACGGGATCAACAATATCTCTGATCCCTTCAACGAATACGACGGGATAATCGGGATCGAGATCAGGGGATCCTCTTCGAGCCTTTTCGAAAAAAAGAGCTATGGAATTGAGACCAGGAATGACGACAATTCGAACAATAACGTCCCATTGCTGGGGCTTCCGAAAGAAAATGACTGGGTCCTCTACGGGCCTTATTCCGACAAGAGCCTGATAAGGAATGCACTGGCCTACACGCTCGGCAACGATCTTGGGAAGTGGAACCCTCATGTGAGGTACACAGAGCTTTACATAAACGGGGAATACAGTGGAGTGTATGTCCTCATTGAAAAGATAAAGCGCGATAAGCACAGGCTTGACATCACAAAAATGAATCCCATGCAGATATCAGGAGACAGCCTTACCGGTGGATACCTGCTCAGTGTTGACCGGTCATCCTACCTCTACTGGATATCCCCGTACCCGGGAAAGACCGGCCTCAATATCTATATCAATTGCCTTTACCCGGAATATACCAGTATCGCTCCTGAACAGTTCGCCTACATAAAAGAATACATCACGTCGTTCGAAGGAGCGCTCCTCAGCGAGGATTACAGTGACCCGATAAAGGGCTACAGGCCTTATGTTGATGTGAACTCATTCGCGAAATATTTCCTGGTGAATGAGCTGAGCCGGAATATTGACGCGTACCGGCTCAGCACGTTCATGTATAAGGACAGGAATGCCAGGCTGGAAATGGGCCCGCTCTGGGATTATGACCTGGCCTTCGGAAATGCCGATTACTATGAGGGATATAACCCTGAGGGCTGGGTGATATATGATGATTACCTGCAGGGCGACGACATTGATGTCCCGGTGTGGTGGGAACGTCTCAGGACAGACCTTTATTTCAACCTCGCAGTAAAGACGCAGTGGAACCTGCTGAGGAAAGGACCTTTTGCGAAGGATCACATCTTTGGGATTATTGATTCGCTAAGTACACTTGTCAGTTCCGCGGAAAAAAGGAATTTTGAGAAGTTCCAGATCCTTGGTTCTTATGTCTGGCCAAATTACTTCGTAGCAGAAACTTATGAACAGGAGATCAATTATTTGAAGAACTGGATATCCGACCGGATTGACTGGCTGGATTCAGAGATCGCCCTTATTACTTCTGTTGGTGAGATTGAAGGGATAAATGCATTCGAAACGTTTGCATTTCCAAATCCTTCCGCAGACCAGGTCACGATCCGGATGATGGTAGAACGACCCGTAAAGATTGACCTTGTCATTACCGATCTCCTCGGCCATGTCATATATGAGCAGGAAAAGCTATGCCCGGAAGGGAAGAATGATTTTACAGTGCCCGGAACCGAATTTGGTGCCCGGTCAGGCATTTTTGTTTACCAGCTGAGGGTTAACAATAAAAGTATATTTTCAGGCAAGTTAATCAGAAAATAAAATCCGGATTCCTCCGTTGTTCTGGATGAAGGTTTAGTTCATGAAAAACAGTAATTTACTGCTGCGGTTTCTGCTTATAAACGTGATGATTCTTTTGTCCGGCTACAGTTTCGGTCAGCTTTCTGCGCCGGGTGCCGATGCCGTGAGGTATTCTTCCTATACAACGGGAACAGGTGCAAGAGATCCCATTTTTATTTTCTGCAACGCTTCGGGTGCTGTTAAGGGAGCCCTTACCGCTGTAAGCCCGGGGGGAACGGGTCCATACGACTTCTCGTGGTACAGGTGGAGCGATGTCACCCGGTCATTCTCTGTTGCTGTGAAAACCGAAGCGAATGTGATGAGCTCTTCCATAAACAATCTTGACCAGGGGGGCTACAGGGTAAACATAAATGATGAGCATGGTTTCAGCACATCGCTTACGGGGTGGGTCTTTCTTGACACACCTCATGCCCTCGCAAAGCTTCAGAACCGGACATGCGAGTATGTCGCTCTGAGCGGGACAGCTGCCGTCGATACTTTTTTTTACAGTAACCCGACTACCGGCCAGCAGATAAGGCTTCCTGACAAGGTGAAGTTCCTGTGGTCATCCGACCCGGAGTCATCGATCCCTTACCCCGACATTGAGCTTAATCCCCAGACATTCAACCCGCCGCTTGTCGATGTCACATACAAGCTAGCGGTTACCGATAGCTTTACATGTGTGAGCGAATCCTCATTCTTCTACGAATCCATACATGTCAAGGCAGATTTCACCGTGAGCCCCCAGCAGGGAGGAGCACCACTGGAGGTGTCATTTACCAATAAATCGATAAGGGCCGAGATCTGCAAGTGGGAATTCGGCGACGATTCGACATCTTCCGAGATTGACCCTCCGCCACATACATATTACATCCCGGGCGATTACTCCGTCAAGCTTACGATAGAGAGTTCACTCCACTGCATCGATTCAACCAGGTTCGACAAGATAGCCGTTGATAAGTCGGACCTCCAGATACCCAATGTGTTTACCCCAAACGGCGACGGTCTGAATGATATGTTCACCGTGGTAAAAACATCCCTGAGATGGATTAAGGTGGATATTTTCAGCAGGGCGGGCATAAGCGTCTACAGCTTTCACGGTGAAGGCGAGGTGCTGAAAGACTGGACAGGCTGGGACGGGAATATAAATAACACATCCCTGAAGGCGAGCCCGGGGGTATACTTCTATATCATCAAGGCCCAGGGATGGGACGAGATCAGATATACCGGGAAGGATTACAGGGGATTTGTTTACCTGTACAGGTAAGTCAGCTTGTTTACTGGTTCACTGGTTTACTGGTTCACTGGTTTACTGGTTTACTGGTTTACTGGTTTACTGGTTAACTGGTTTGCTGGTTAACTGGTTTGCTCTCCCTGCAGTCTGGCTCATTCTCCGCCGGCTGGCTGACCAACGGGCAGATATTATACGCTAGGTACTCTTTGCTGGTCAACCGGCATTCAAAATAGCTCATTATTCCTTTGAAATAAACGAGAAACCTAAAACCGGGAAAACCAGTAAACCAGTAAACCAGGAAACAAATTATTCACCCTACTGCCACACCCCAATAATAAGCCCCATAATGGTCAGGTTGACAACTGAATAAAGCGAGTTTATCAGGAAATGGGTCAGTGTTTTCCTTTCGAAGATATAGCTAATCCCCATGGAAGTGAAGACCCAGCCAATACCGGCCATAAACCCCGCCATGGCTCCGAAGTGAGCACCGGCTTTCGGCCCGATGAACAGGGCCAGGAAGAATGCAGCAATAAATGAAAGAAGGTATGAGAGCCCGAAGACCAGGAACATATTGGAGTTCCCTGCCGATTCACGGGTGACCCCGCTTTCCTTCATCCATCTCTTCCCAAAGAGCATCGGGGAATACCAGAAATATCCCAGTAGAAAGGCGCTTGCGGCTGCGACAACGACTGCCAGCCAGTTTACGGAGCTAATGTCAATTTTCATAAAAGGATTTGTTTTTGTTCTATTAAACAAAAAATGGAACAAAAGGTTGGATTGAAGCTCCATGCAACAAGGGAAAGGCATCATAGGGATCACTGAACCTATGTGAAACTCTGTGAAAGTTCTTAATCTTTTGGCAAATTCCTCCGCAGGAAACGGATCCAGTTCCCGTACATGATATTGTCAATACTCTCCTGGCTGTACCCTGAGTCAGAAAGAATCCCCCTCAGCTTCCGGAGGTCAGCAATTGTGTCCACATCGGCGGGGCACTGTTCCTTTCCGAAGGCGCCGTCGAGGTCGGAGCCGATACCCGTATGAAGCGAGTCTCCCGCAATCTGGCAGATGTGGTCGATATTGTCGGCCACAAGCCTGAGGGTGACACCCCTTTCGGCCGGGTCAGAAACTCCGCTTTCCCAGTCCGGGACCAGCATCCACGCGTCAAGGACAACCCCTATCACTGAATCTCTCGCCACAAGTTCTCCTATCTGTTCATCTGAAAGCTGCCTGTTTCCCGGGACAAACTTCCTGCAGTTGTTATGGCTGGCCCAGACCGGGCCATGGAACATGCCGAGCGCCTCCCTGAAGCTTTCTTCCGACAGGTGCGAAATGTCGAGTATCATGCCGAGGCTCTCCATCTCCCTGAGAAGATCACGCCCTTTGGCGCCGAGCCCGAGGTTTGTATTGGTACCGCCGGCGTATGTACCAGGCCCGAAGTGGGCCGGACCCAACGCCCTCAGGCCGTACCCGAAGGCAATTTCGAGCCTGGCGGGTGATACAACTGAATCTGCTCCCTCAAGGGAAAGAACATATCCGACAGGCAGCCTGCCGGTTGCAGTTTCCAGCATCTGAAGGTGCGTCTCAAGCTCTCCAGTATTTGTGATGCGGAATAATTCACCGGCCTCCTCCATCATCCGGTACCAGGCCAGCTGACCCTGGGTATGCGCCCAGGCTTGCTCGGGGGAGTTCCAACCGGGAAGGCTGCTTCCCCGCTTTACGTACCTGGCGATTTGTGTTGCAACACACAGGTAAACATTGCCTTCGCGCATGGATGGGAAGCTGACGGTTCCCTTCGCCCGATCGGGCTTATCATTCATCCCTTTCTCGCGCTCCCGGATCTCCCTGATTTCCTCCCTGAGATCCCTGTTCCATTCCATGGCGTTCATCGCGAGGTCGAGGTGTGCATCGACAATGAGGGGCCTTTCGTTCATCGCTGTCGGATTTATATCGTTATCCTTCTTTTCCTGGCAGTTACATACCATGTTTCAGAGGCATTCCCTTCCTTCACCACTGAGACAGCATCGTACCTGTCGACAGTTGGACAAATATGAAAGGGGATCCCGTATACCTCGTCACCGGGGCAAAGGACGGAGGCAAGTTCGGTCATGATGACCATGTGTTCTTCATTATGGCTCATTATCCTGAAGTCGCCCAGGCCGGGGAACCATACCCTCGGCTGAGGCATTTCCGACCCGACCGCCTTATGGCCAAGATCAATGCAGACCAGGCCCTTTGCAGGTTTACTTACAACCCTGGCAAGGAGTACAGCGGCATTAAGGAAGCCCAGGTCCCTGAATGACTGGGAATAGTTATAATCCCACAGGATGGTTGTGCCCGGGCTCGTTTCGACTCCGGCCCGTTTGGCATGGATCGGGAAGGTGGGGCTGCCCCCTGCAACGATTTTAGGGGGCGATCCGGTAAGGGAGGTCAGCTTCTCCTCGAGCATCTCCACCCTCGCGAAAGCATCGTTGCACATCTTCTCACGGACCTGGTATTCATGCTCGTGAATATGTCCGTCATATACATGCAATCCATCAGCCAAGAGACCCGCTGACTCATGGATAAGCTGATAAAGTTTTTCAGCCTTGCTGCCGGGTGAAATTCCTGTCCGGTTCATCCCGTTATTTATATCAAGCCACACCGGGATCGTCAGACCATTGCTGACTGCTGCTTCCGACAGTGCCACAATAACATCGCTGCAATCAGCGATGCAGGAGAAGGAGGTTCCCGGGAATTCCCTGATCAGCCTCACAAGCCTGCCCAAATTGGGCCCGACCGGCTGAACAGCAAGCAAAACATCATTTGCCCCGCATGAGGCTGTCATCTCGGCTTCGGCAATCGTGGCACATTTGAATTTATTGATCCCGAATCTCATCTGGAGCCTGATGATCTCAGGTATCTTGTGTGTTTTCACATGCGGGCGCAACCTGTCGGCGCTGCCTGCAATGTTGATCATTTTCAGGATATTATGCTCTATACGATCGTGATACAACAGGAGTGACGGGGAGTTGAGCCCGGCTGCATTGCCGACCCTGTACCAGGATTCTTCCTGGAGACTGATTCCGCTCATCCGGTTATTGGTAAAGTTCAAAAATCGCCTCTATCTCTACCGCCATGTTGTTAGGAAGTGACATGCCGACCGCACTTCTCACCCCGATTCCGTAATCCTCTCCGAAGATCTCAGACATCAGCTCGCTGAACCCGTTTATGACAGCGGGGAACTGGTAAAAATCAGGTGCGCTGTTCACCATACCCATGACCTTAACGAGGCGCTTGATCCTTTTCAGGTCGCCAACATGGTATTTTATGCTGGCCAGCATTGCCAGGCCGGTCTGCCTTGCTGCCTGTTTTCCCTGGTCCATATCGAGGTCCTTGCCGACCTTTCCCAGGATCAGGGATCCGTCGGGCTTCACCGGTCCGTGGCCGGAGACATAAAGAAATTTGTCGACAACCAGCACGGGTTTATAGATACCTGCCGGTTTGGGAGCTTTTGGCAGTTCAATGCCGAGCTCGGCTAATCGTTGTTCGGGGTTGGCGCTCATATTTAAAAGTTTAAAAGTTTATAGGTTTAAACGCTGATATTTAACTGATCTTATCATTAAACGGCAATTATCGGCAACTTGACCTGATATTCCGCAATACATGTCAGACAAACAGGCTTAAAAGCATTACTCCTCCGAGACCGATAACGCTGACGAGCGTTTCCATGACTGTCCATGACCTGAAAGTATCCTTAATGGAAAGGTTAAAATATTCCTTGAACATCCAGAATCCGCCGTCGTTAAGGTGTGACAGCATCAGGCTTCCGGCGCCGATGGAAAGGACCATCAGCTCTTTGCTGGCAAGCCCATGCGCTGCCAGCGGAAGAACAATTCCAGCTGTTGTAAGGCCGGCAACAGTGGCAGACCCGACACATATCCTGATCAGTGCCGCTATTATCCATGCAAGCAGCAGAGGGGANAGGTTCGACCTGCCAAGGAGGCCCGCGATCTCATTGCTGATGCCGCTGTCAACAAGGACCTGCTTAAATCCTCCTGCGCCGGCGATCAGGAGCAGGACCATGGTGATCGAACCTATGGAGTTTCCAATCGAATCCATAAGCTCTTCCATCTTCCTCCCCCTGGCAAGGCCAAGAAAATATACTGCCGCAAGAAGCGACAACAGCATGGCATTGACAGGATCACCGATGAACATCAGGACTGTCCTGAGCCCGCTGCCTTCGTGAACGGCAAAGGATGAAACGGTTGCCATCCCGATGAGCAAAACCGGAAGGAGGGTGACAATAACACTGACCCAGGTTCCCGGCATTTCATCTTCTGTGAGCACCTTGGGGTTCACAAAATCGGCGATCGGCCTGGCATTGATCTTCTTAAGTGTCCTGGAGAAATATGGCCCCGCGATCACAATAGCCGGAATGCTGACAACAATCCCGTACGCAAGCGTTTTACCAATGTCAGCACCAAATATCGCGGCAATGGTGGTCGGGGAGGGGTGAGGAGGCAGGAACCCGTGCGTGACCGACAGGGATGCCAGCAGAGGAACACCTATATAAAGGAGGGGCAGACCGGTGGCAGCAGCAACTGTAAAGACCAGGGGAATCAGCACCACAAACCCGACATTGTAGAACATGGGGATCCCGACGATGAAGCCAGTCAGGACCATTGCCCACTGGATGTGCTTGATCCCGAACGCTTTGATAAGAGCTGTTGCTATTCTCTGGGCTGCGCCGCTGTCGGCCACCAGCTTGCCAAGCATCGCACCGAACCCGAGGATCAGGACTATCAGCCCGAGTGTATCACCAATGCCCTGCTGGACAGAGCCGATCACCTTTGGGGCAGGCATGCCGGCCGTCAGGCCAAGCAGTACCGAGACCACAATAAAGGAAATGAATGCATTGATCTTCAGTGCTATGATCAGAACAAGAAGAAGAATGATACCGGCAGCTACGAGAAGGATGTGCATATTGAAAAGCGTAATATTACGGGATAAAATTCTGTGATCGTAAAGAGCTATATTGCCTGATGTTTTAAAAGCTTCTGCAACCAGGGGAGCCTTTGGGTCAAAACTACGAGCTGGACTATTACACCATAAGCTCGCCTTTTATTATTGTTTTGGCCTGACCGGAAATCTCCACCCTGTCCCCTTTCATTTCGACTTTAAGGATCCCTCCGCGTTTTGATACCTGGTGCGATACCAGCTTCTTCTTCCCGGTTTTCCCGTACCAGAACGGGGTAAGCGCACAATGGGCCGATCCGGTCACAGGATCTTCATCTATGCCAAAGGAAGGCGCAAAGCACCTTACACAAAAGTCAAAGCGCTTGTCGGATGAAGGCCCGGTGACGATAAGGTGTCCGAATTCCGTGCCCTTCATTGCCTTGAGATCCGGTTTCATATCCCTGACCAGGTCTTCCCTGTCCACGAGCGCAAGTATCCAGCCGTTGGCAGTCCGCCAGAGCTCCGACGGCTTTATACCGGTCATCCTCTCAAAGCTGGCGCGATTATCAGCAGGTGAACAGGAATAAGCCGGGAAATTCATTATAAGCCATTGTTTTTCATACCGCACCCTGAGGATGCCCGCTTTCGAACGGAGTGATATTTCCTCCCCCTTCCCATGTATGCCGGTTTCGAACATGATATGCCCTGTCGACAATGTTGCATGCCCACATAGCTTTATTTCACTCTCAGGCGTGTAGAACCTGATAGTGTGATGCCTGTTCCCGGGGAAAACAAATGCCGTTTCAGAGAGATTCATTTCCATCGCCACATCCTGCATCCATTTTACGGATGGCTTTTTGTCAAGGATGCAAACTCCGGCAGGGTTCCCCCTGAACGGCTTCGAGGTAAATGCATCAACCTGGAAAATTATTTTTGAATCCTTCATTANGACTTGTTTTACGCAGGATTTCGATAAGATTCCTGTCCATTGTACATTACGCTGATCCGCTATTCGCCGGTAAATTTCCACTTTTTACGGAATTTTACCGGAAATAAACTAATAAAACTTTGTAAACTAAAATAGTTTTCTCATTTTTGCGCAGTTTTCTGATCGGAGATGGATTACAGGCAAAGAATAATAGAAGAAGCAGCAAAGATGTTCCGCATCTACGGAATAAGGACCGTTACCATGGATATGCTGGCCAACCAGATGGCGATATCCAAAAGAACCATTTATGAAGTTTTTGCAGATAAGGATGAGCTGCTTGCAGGAGTCATCGAATGGATGGCGGTGAAGCAGAAGGAGAGTATGACCAGGATTTTCAGCGAATCTGGGAACGTGATAGAGGCTATCTTCAGCATGCTCGATCTTATGGAGAGTCATTTCAGCAAGATGAGCCCTGCATTTCTTCTCGATATTAAGCGCTTCCATGAGAAGGCTGCGGAGATGACAAAGGACCATGGGGCGATCCCGTATGTTAATAACAATGCCGAGATACTCCGGAGAGGTATCGATGAGGGAATTTTCAGAAGCGATATCGATGTCGAGCTTACGAACAAATGTATGCTGGAGGTTGCCAAAATGTCGGCCGATCAGCAAATCTTCCCTCCTGACAGTTTCAACAACAGCTACGTTCTCAGGAATCTTTATCTGAACTACCTCAGGGGTATTTCCACCCCGAGGGGTCTTAAGCTGATTAACCAGTACGAAAATTCAGTTTCAAACTCCGCGAAAAAAATATAACAGATCTTATAACGCTAAATAACATTAAACCTCAGAATAATAATTACTTTATGAAAAAACGTGTTTTAACTATTGCCCTTGCATCATTTCTTATTTCAGGGGCAGTATCGATGGGTCAGGAAGCAGGCAGTCTGAGCCTGACACTCAAAGAGGCTCAGGATTTTGCTCTCCGGAACAACAAATCGGTGCTTGCTGCGCGGGCTGATGTTGCAGCTTCCAGGGCAGCGGTATGGGAGACAATCTCAGCGGCATTGCCGCAGGTAAGTGCCTCCGGTTCGTTTGTCAACAACCTTAAGCTGATGACTACCCTTTTACCCGGCGAGTTTTTTGGCCAACCTGGTACCAAGATACCTGTGACTTTTGGTTCGCAGTTCAACTCAAGTGCTACAGTCCAGGCATCGATGCTGCTTTTCAATGCACCGCTGCTGATCGGGATCGAAACCTCCAAGCTTGCAACAAAGCTGACTGAGGAGAGCCTGACAAAATCCGAGCTCGATACGCGGGAATCGGTCAGTACCGCATATTACCTTATCCTGGTCTCAGAGAAGTCGCTTGAGATCCTTGACGGGAATATTTCCAATCTGAAGGAGACGCTCAAGTCAACCAAAGCGATGTTCGCGGCAGGGATGGCCGAATCGACAGACGTTGACCAGATGGCCTCAAATGTTACGATGGTCGAGAATTCAAGAAGCTCCCTGCTTCGTACGAACGAGCTTAATTACAACTTGCTGAGATTCCAGCTTGGGGTTAATCCAAACACCGGGATCAAACTTACGGAAACACTGGAGAGCCTCACTGATCAGGTCAATGTGGAAGCGCTTCTTGCACAGGAATTCAATCTGAACAATAACATTGACTATAAGCTGGTGCTGGGACAGGAGCAGATCTCATCACTTGCCCTTAAAACCGAAAAATCGTCGGTTCTTCCGACATTATCGGGATTTTATTCCTATGGTACAAACGGCATGGGCGATAAGGTATCTGAACTCCGGTGGTTCCCGAACGCCATGGCAGGGTTGCAGATCTCAGTCCCGATTTTTGCCAGCGGACAGAGGTTTTCCCAGATCAGAAGGGCTAAGATAAATCTCGATAAGGCCCGCACAACAACGGATATGGTCACCGACCAGCTTCTTCTGCAGGAAAAGCAGCTCAGGTACAACCTGATCAACGCAAACGAACAGTATTTAAGCCAGAAAGATAATGTTGAAGTTTCACAAAGGGTATATGCCAGCATGGAAAACAAGTTCAGGCAGGGCATGGCCTCAAGCCTTGAGCTCACACAGGCAAACAGCCTGTACCTTGAGGCAGAGAATAATTACATCTCTTCCCTGATGAACCTTCTTCAGACAAAACTAGCGCTTGATAAGCTTATGAACAATATTTAATTATCCAAACAGTAACCAATTAATTCAACAATAATGAAATACTCAGGGACAATTCCGGTAATTCTGATGGGTGCGCTTTTATTATACAGCTGCTCATCCAAAACAGCTCAAAATGCCAGTTCAACAGTGAAGGCAGACACGACAGCGGTTTCAAAAGCTGCGATCCCAGTTAAGGTCAGCGGGCTGTCGAAAACCAAAATAGCAAAAACAATTGATTATACAGCCACAATACTACCGTTTGAAGAAGTGAATGTCGCTCCTTCAAGTCCTGGCAGGATCGACCGGATCTATGTTGAGGTGGGAGACAGGATCAGCAAGGGACAGAATCTCTTCCTGATGGACAGGACCCAGCTGTACCAGCAGAAAGTGCAGCTGAGCAACCTGGCTAAGGACGTTGCCCGCATGGACACGCTTCTCAAGACCGGGAGTGCCAAGCAGCAGCAGTATGATCAGCTCAAGACCCAGTATGATGTTACGAAGACAAATGTCGATTTCATGGAGGAAAATACCCTCATGACAGCACCGTTTAACGGAATAGTCACAGGCAAGTACTTTGAGAACGGCGAAATGTACTCGGGGTCCCCAACCACAGCAAGCGGCAGGTCGGCTGTGGTAACGGTGATGCAGGTAAACCCGCTAAAGGTAAATGTGAATATTTCAGAGCAGTATTATCCGATGGTTAAGAAGGGAATGAAGGCCACTCTGACTGCAGATGTATACAGGGGCGAGATCTTCAACGGTACCATTTACAGGGTCTATCCGACGATCAATTCGACAACGAGATCATTCACTGTCGAGCTGGAAGTTCCCAACCGCAATGACCTGCTGAAGCCGGGAATGTTTGTGAGGGTGTCACTGGACCTGGGTGAGGTCGAAACATTCGTTGTGCCGGCTTCCGCAGTGCTTCTGCAGGAAGGGACCAATACAAGGTACGTGTTTGTGAATGAACAGGGAGTTGCAAAGAGAGTTGAAGTGAACCTCGGCAAAAGGTTTGATGACCTGCTCGAAATCGGCTCAGAATACCTGAAGGAAGGGACCAGCCTGATCACCGAAGGACAATCGAGGCTTCTCGACGGCGACAAAATTGAAATAAATCAGTAATAATCTCAATCACAATACAATGAGTATATACGGTGCATCAGTCAAGAGACCTGTAACTACGATCCTAATTTTTGTGGCTTTGATAGTTATAGGGATCTATTCACTGGCAAAGCTCCCTGTCGACCTTTACCCCGAAATGGAGCTTCCATATGTTGTAGTATACACTACATACCCCGGGGCAAGTGCCTCGGATATTGAATCCAATGTGACACGGTTGCTTGAGAACAGCCTCAACTCGATAAGCAAGCTTAAGGAGATTACCTCCCGTTCGAGCGACGCTGTTTCGGTGATCTTCATGAACTTTGAGTACGGTACAAACCTCGATGAAGCATCAAACGACATCCGGAGCGCTTTGTCAATGATAGAGCGCTACCTGCCGTCGGACTGCGAAAAGCCCACCATCATCAAGTTCAACACCACGATGATGCCGATCATCTTCTATGCCATAACGGCAAAGGAGAGCTATGCCGGGCTTGAGAAGATCCTGGACGAGAAAGTGGTCAATCCCCTGAACAGGATCGAAGGTGTAGGATCAGTCGCCCTTTCCGGCGTTCCCGGACGAAAGATCTATATTGATGTTGATCCGAGGAAGATGGAGGCCTACAATCTGACGGTAGAGCAGATAGGGAATATCCTCAGGGCAGAGAACCTTAACACTCCGGCCGGATTCATAGAGATGGGGCAGAATGACTACCCCCTCCGGATCCAGGGCGAGTTCCCCGAGAGTGATGTGGTTAAGAACATAGTTGTCAGCAGCTTCAACGGGAGCAACATATACCTGAAGGATATTGCCACTGTCAGGGATACGATACGTGAATCAAAGCTCGACACCAAGATCAACGGTGTTAAGGGTATGGCGATGTATGTGCAGAAACAATCGGGCGGGAATACCGTCCAGGTCACCAAGGAGGTAGACAAGAACCTTGCCCAGCTTGTAAAGGAGCTTCCCCCCGACGTCAGGATAGAAAAGCTGTTCGACTCTGCATCATTCATCAAGGATTCGATAAGCAACCTGACGGAAACCCTGATGTACGCTGCGATCTTCGTTGTCCTGGTAGTGCTCTTCTTCCTCGGGCGCTGGAGAGCGACTTTCATTATCATCCTTACAATACCTATTTCCCTCATTGTCGCATTTATATATCTTTTTGTCACAGGAGCATCAATAAACATCATATCGCTCACCTCACTCTCGATAGCGATCGGGATGGTTGTGGATGATGCCATTGTTGTGCTGGAAAATATTACAAAACACATAGAACGCGGCAGCAGGCCGAGGGAGGCTGCTATCTATGCCACCAATGAAGTCTGGCTTGCGGTAATTGTCACAACCCTGACCGTGGTGGCAGTGTTCTTCCCCCTTACATTCGTCAAGGGCCTCACCGGTGTCCTTTTCAAGCAGTTAGGAATGAGCGTTACCATCACCATCGTCACATCAGTTTTTGCTGCGATCACCCTGACCCCGACATTAAGTGCACTCTTGCTGAAATGGTACCCGATCAACAGGCAGGCAAAATGGTACACATATGACGGCAGCATCAGGAAATTCCTGGACGCTTTTGACCATTTTTATGAAAAAACCCTGAGATGGGCGCTTCATCATAAGACTGTTGTGGGGATTGCCGCGTTGATCATATTTGTCGGATCGATGTCGCTCTTCAAACTCGTCGCCACCGAATTCTTCCCGGAAGCTGATGAATCAAGGGTAACAGCAACACTGCAGCTTCAGACCGGGACGAGGGTCGACAAGACGATCGAGCTCTCGAACAGGCTCAATGAAATGATCAGGACAAAATACCCGGAAGTTCAGATCATGTCGACCTCCTCGGGATATGATGACCAGGGGGGATTTGCATCGATCTTTTCATCCCAGGGTACCCATACGATCAGCTACAGCCTCAGGCTTTCACCTATTGAAGAAAGAAAAAAATCTTCATTTGAGATTGCAGATGAAATGAGGGGCGAATTTGCCAAGTACCCTGAAATTGTAGACTATACCGTCAGTACATCCGATAATATGGGGAGCTTCGGAAGCAATACGGTCGACATCGAAGTGTACGGTTACAACATCTCCCAGACAAACCTGGTTGCCGAGGAGCTTGCCACCAAGATCAGGCAGGTAAGGGGAGCCAAAGATGTCAAGATAAGCCGTGATAAGTCGAAACCCGAGCTTCAGATCATCCTCGATCAGAACAAGATGATCTCGAACGGGCTGAACACCGCACTTGTCTCATCTGCCGTCAAGAACAGGGTCGACGGACTTACGGCGACCAGGCTCAGGCAGTTTGGGGATGAATACGATGTTGTGGTAAGGTTTACCAAGAACTCCAGGAGCACTATCACTGATGTGGAAAACATCGGCATCCCGAACCAGACCGGACAGGCCATAAGGCTGGGTGAGATTGCACAGATTAAGGAATACTGGGCTCCTCCAACGATCGAGCGGAAAAGGAANGAACGCATTGTTACTGTTTCATTCACACCCTACAAGAGATCTCTTACCGAGCTGCAGACCGAAGTGCAGAAAATCATCGGCGGGCTTACCCTCCCCTCAGGAGTGATGGTCCAGATCTCCGGAGCAATCCAGGACCAGATGGAGTCGTTCATGGATATTGCACTGCTCATGGTGATAAGCCTCATACTGGTATATCTTATCATGGCATCGCAGTTTGAATCGCTCAAGATGCCGTTTATAATAATGTTCTCCATCCCGTTTGCATTCTCAGGTGTGGCAATCGGTCTGTTCGTGACCCATACCTCGCTCAGTGTAATATCGGGAATTGGGGCTGTGATGCTTATCGGTATTGTCGTGAAGAATGCAATTGTGCTTGTCGACTTCATCAACCTGATGAGAGAAAGGGGGTATGAACTTTACGAGGCAATTGCCATATCCGGCCGCTCGCGACTTCGTCCCGTAATAATGACATCTGCCACAACCATCCTCGGGATGCTTCCCCTGGCAATGAGCAAGGGAGCCGGAGCCGAGCTATGGAGCCCTATGGGTATCTCCGTGATCGGCGGGCTTGTATTCTCAACAATGGTAACTCTTGTTCTCGTCCCTGTGGTCTACGCTATCTTTGCAAAACGCGGGGAACGCAACAAGCAGCTGGCCCTTTATTCGGAAATGGACTTTATGAACGGGATCGAAAAATAACGGCTTAAAAAAAGATCAGCTATGAAGGCAATAATGATATTATATAACCAGGCTCATACCGAGAAGGTAGAATATATGCTTGACAAACTGGAGGTCAAAGGCTTTTCCCTGTGGGAAAATGTCCAGGGGAGAGGTACCCGCACAGGCGTTCCTCACCTTGGAACACATGCCTGGCCTGAGATCAATAAGAGTCTGCTCACCATCGTGGAGGATGAGGTTGTTGATATTATCCTTGACAAGGTCAGGAAGATAGACTCGATAAATGAAGAAGTCGGCATCAGGGCCTTTGTCTGGGATGTCCTGAAAACGACTTAGGGAACAGCCCCCCAATATCTGAAAAGGGTATCCTGAATTTCAGATACCCTTTTTTGTTTTCTCTCCTGAATAAACCAGGGGTGGTCAGAAAAAAACATGTAGTAATTTTCAATTAGACCCTATAATAACAGGAGTTGATTGACATTAAATGCAAATATTTTATAATAAACCATAAGTTTTTAAGAGCACAATTGAAAAAATTGATATTTTTACATTGACAAGGGCTTCCTGTCAACCTCAACCTCAACCTCAACCTCAATGAAACACATAGCCATTTTCACCACGGGGACCCTGCTGATGCTGTTCACCAGTGTCGCATCCGTTGCGCAGGAGGACGGAAAGAAGCTGAATTTAACAGCCAGCGCCGACTTCTATTCCTCTTTCCTGTTTCGCGGCACAAAATACGGCCATGGACCTTCCGTTCAGCCGACAGTCAGGATGACTGCAGGAAATTTTACTGCCGGTGTCTGGGGGGCATTCGATTTCAGGGATTATTCAGAGACCGATACATATCTGTCTTACTCTTTCCCTTTCGGGCTGAGCCTGGGGCTCACGGATTACTATTTCCCGGACCTCGATCTTTTTGAAACATCGGCGGAGTACGGGAGCCACGCTCTTGAGATCAATGCGGGCTTTACAAAGGGCGGATTCAGTTTAAGCGCAAACTGTGTCCTGAATGAGGCTGGCGGGGTTGGTACAATGGGCGGTGATGTATATTTTCAGGCGGGGTACAATTTCGGCCCTGTCAATATCCTGGCCGGGGCGGGGAATGGCTGGAACACGGAAGAGTACGGCTTCAGTTTCTGCAATTTCGGAATTGGGACCACAAGAACGATCAGGGTGACCGATACATTCTCAATACCTGTGACCGGACAGGTTGTACTCAATCCTGACAGGAAGCAGTTGTTCGTGGCTGTTGGATTTACCCTGTAATGAGGCTATCCCAAAAGTCCTTTGTTTCCCTTTGTGTCCCTTTGTGTTTCAAGAATTTACCTCCAATGTTCACCAAGGTTGTTACAATGGTAGACAAGGAATGGCTTGAGGCAAAATTAATTTCTGATATGTCCCCAGGGTGTTCACCTGAAATTGGATGCAGCTGCGGGGGAAGGAGACTCCTATTCTTCTTCCTCCTCTTCAGCGTAAGCCTTAATGACAGACTCCTGTACATCACCCGGAACCTGGGCATATTCGGAGAATTTCATCGTGTACATAGCACGGCCGCCTGTTATTGAGCTGAGGGCTGTGGAGTACTTGTTCATTTCAGCGAGCGGAACCCGTGCCTTGATTACCTCAAAGCGCTTCTCGCTCGACATGCCGAGCACCATTCCGCGACGGCCCTGAAGGTCACTGATCACGTCACCCATGCGGTCCGAAGGAACCATTATCTCAACGTCGTAGATAGGTTCGAGGATCTTTGGGCCGGCATTCTTGAAAGCGATGCTGAATGCATTTCGTCCTGCAAGCCTGAAGGAGATTTCGTTAGAGTCGACCGGGTGCATTTTACCGTCGTAAACATATACCCTGATATCACGTGCATAAGAGCCTGTGAGCGGGCCGATTTCCATCTTCTCCATTATCCCTTTGAGGATCGCAGGCATGAACCTTGCATCGATGGAGCCGCCGACAATACAGTTGATATAGATCAGCTTGCCTCCCCAGTCGAGGCTGATCTCATCCTTGCCCCTTACCGAAAGCTTTATTTCCTTCCCTCCGAATTTCATCATCGACTGCTCGGATGTCCCTTCAACGAAAGGTTCAATGATAAGGTGAACCTCCCCGAACTGTCCAGCGCCGCCCGACTGCTTCTTGTGACGGTAATCGGCCTGTGCAGGCTTGGTAATGGTTTCCCTGTAGGGGATCTTGGGCGACAGGAATGTGGTCGGGATCTTGTATATATTATCAAGGTGCCATTTCATGATGTTAAGATGATATTCACCCTGGCCGTAGACAATTATCTGTTTAAGCTCCTTTGAATATTCGATCGAGATTGTAGGATCTTCGAGGTGGATCTTGTTGAGTGCTTCGCCGAGCTTTTCATCATCACTTTCGCTCTGTGCCTTGATGGCTGTCCTGAATTTCGGCTCCGGGAAGTCAACCCCTTCAAACTTCCAGTCGTTGCCGGGTGCGTTGAGGGTATGACCTGTCTTGGTATTCTTAAGCTTCACAAATGCTCCGAGGTCGCCGGTATTCAGTTCGGGTACCCTGGTCCTGTTCTTTCCTGCGCACACATAAAGCTGGGAAAGCCTTTCCTTTGTCCCGTTGTTGCTGTTGACAACATCCAGGTTCTCGGTGATCTTCCCGGAATAGACCCTGAAGTAGTTTATTTCACCGATATGCTCCTCGATGGAGGATTTGAAAACGTAAACTGAAGCCGGTCCTGCAGGATCGGGCTTCACCTCATTTCCCTTATTGTTCTTCGGTGTCGGCATGTCGGCGATCGAAGGTGCTTCGCTGGCAATAAAATCGAGCAGGACATCCACACCGATATTGTTCTTTGCAGAAATACAGAACACCGGGAACATACCCCTGGAAAGAAGCCCTTTGGTGATGCCTTTCCTTATCTCTTCCTCAGTCAGTGTATCGTTCGAGAAGAAAAGCTCCATCAGCGCTTCATCACTTTCTGCGGCTTTTTCCACAAGGGCGCTGTGAAGTTCTTCGGCCCTGGCTTTCTGATCATCCGTGATATCGACGATCTTTGCCGCTCCTCCTTCCTTGGGATACTGGAGCATCTTCATCCTCAAAACGTCGATGATCGAATTGAAACCCACTCCTTCATTCACGGGATACTGGACCAGGATGACATTATTGTCGAGCCTGTCTTTCATCATCTCGACCGACTTTTCAAAATTGGCTTTTTCATGATCGAGGCCGTTAACGGCAAGGATGAGCGGTTTGTGAACCTTCTCGGCATGCCTGAAATGGATCTCCGTACCCACCTCAACCCCGTTCTGTACATTTATGGTCATGACAGCACTGTCGGCAGCATAAAGGGATGAAATCACACCCCCGCAGAAATCATCGAGACCCGGGGTGTCGAGTATGTTTATCTTCTTGTTCCTGAATTCTGTGTACATCACGGTGGAAAATACCGAGTTGCCGTTCTCCTGTTCGATCGGACGATAATCGGAAGCGGTGTTTTTCCCCTCGATGGTCCCTCTTCTTTCAATAATGCCGCCGTTAAAGAGCATGGCTTCGGCAAGTACTGTTTTTCCTGATCCTGAGTTGCCGATAAGTGCAATGTTCTTTATCTGGTCAGTCTGGTATGTTTTCATAAATGCTGGATGTAATGGATTATACTTATTTAATATCAAGGTGTTTTGGAGGGGACAAAAATAACAAATTTTTAAAAACGGGCTAAAAAAGAGTACATAATTAAGAATTTTTTATTTTCTTTGCACCAGTTTTTTGAAATACAGGAGTACCGGTTTTTCTTTCAAGGTAAGTTTACAAAACGCACATTCACAGGAAAGATCGGGAAGCAACCTGCCGATAACTTACAATATTAAGTAAGATATTCTATTTTAAAAGACGTTTTGATGCTTGGTCAATCTGTTTTGGCCCTGTATGATAAATGTGTGATTTATAATAAATTATAAAATACAATAATCGTTTTTGCATTATAGAAATAAAACAATACCTTTGCAGTCCGATTTTTCAGGAAGAAACTTAATGTTAAATAGATAGAATTTATGCCGACAATACAGCAATTAGTACGGAAAGGCAGGAAAAAACTGATCGACAAAAGCAAGGCTCCTGCTTTGGATTCATGCCCTCAGAGAAGAGGCGTTTGTGTGCGCGTTTATACGACGACGCCAAAAAAGCCTAATTCAGCTATGAGGAAGGTGGCCAGGGTAAAGCTTACTAATCAGAAAGAAGTAAACGCATATATTCCGGGTGAAGGTCATAATCTCCAGGAACACTCCATCGTCCTTATCAGGGGAGGCAGGGTGAAAGACCTTCCGGGCGTCCGTTACCATCTTGTGCGCGGCGCTCTCGATACATCCGGCGTTGACGGCCGTACCCAGAGAAGATCGAAGTATGGTGCAAAACGTCCAAAGAAATAATACTTAAAGAGATAAGATCATGAGAAAATCAAAACCAAAGAAGAGGATTATGTTGCCGGATCCGAAATATAACGATCCGTACGTGACCAGGTTTGTGAACAATCTTATGTATAGTGGTAAAAAGAATTTAGCTTTCACAATATTCTACGACTCGCTCGACATTATCGGTGACAAATTCAAGAATGAAGGCAAGACCCCTCTCGAGATCTTCAGGCAGGCCCTCGAGAATGTAACTCCGCAGGTTGAGGTCAAGGCCAGGAGGGTTGGCGGAGCCACATTCCAGGTACCAATGGAAATTCGCGCCGACAGGAAGGTCAGCATCAGTATGAAGAATATGATCTCTTTCGCAAGGAAAAGGACGGGTCATTCAATGGCTGAAAGACTTGCCGCCGAGCTCATGGCTGCTTACAAGCTGGAAGGCGGCGCATACAAGAAAAAAGAGGATACACACAGGATGGCCGAAGCCAACAAGGCTTTTGCTCATTTCCGTTTTTAATCAATATCTGACAGGGAGAATACTTATACCTGATGGACAAGAACCTGAAATATACCAGAAACATCGGAATCATGGCCCACATCGATGCCGGTAAGACCACTACGACGGAGCGTATCCTTTTCTATACGGGACGCACCCATCGCATTGGCGAGGTCGATGACGGGAACGCCCAGATGGACTGGATGATTCAGGAACAGGAAAGAGGGATCACGATCACTTCGGCGGCAACAACCACCTACTGGAAATTCAACGGAGAGGAATACAAGATTAATATCATAGATACCCCGGGGCATGTCGATTTTACCGTTGAGGTAGAACGCTCACTGAGGGTACTTGACGGCGCGGTTGCCGTATTCGACTCTGTCGGCGGCGTAGAACCGCAATCGGAGACAGTATGGCGCCAGGCAAACAAATACAATGTTCCCAGGCTTGCTTTTGTCAACAAAATGGACAAGGCAGGCGCCGATTTTCTGAATGTCGTTCAGCAGATCAAGGACAAGCTGGGAGCCAATCCCGTCCCGGTTCAGCTTCCCCTCGGCTCGGAGGAGAAATTCAAAGGGATCATCGACCTTGTCACAATGAAGTCGGTCGTCTATTACGACAATGATTCCACCGGGACAAAATTCGAAGTTGAAGATATTCCTGCAGGGATGCTCGAAGAGGCCATTGAATGGAGAGGCAAGATGGTTGAATCAGTTGCTGAGGTGGATGATACACTTCTTGCAAAGTATATTGAGGACCACGATTCCATAACTGAAGATGAGATAATCGCAGCTTTAAGGAAATCTACGGTACAGGGCCTCGTAGTACCTGTTACTTGCGGGGCTGCTTTTAAAAATAAGGGCATACAGAGTCTTCTTGATTCGATAATCGAATTCCTCCCGTCACCGGTCGATATCGGTGCAATCACGGGAGTTGATCCGAGGAGCGATACCGAGCTGAAGAGAATGCCCGATGACGAGGAGCCGTTGGCAGCGCTGGCATTCAAGATCGCAACCGATCCGTTCGTGGGGAGGCTGGTCTTCCTCAGGATCTATTCCGGGATACTCCATTCCGGAGACACTGTCCTTAACATGAGGACGGGTAAAAGGGAAAGGATCAACCGTCTTTTCCAGATGCATGCAAACAAGCAGAATCCCAAAGAGAGTATTTCAGCCGGGGACATTTGTGCCGGCGTCGGTTTCAAAGACCTTAAGACCGGGGATACCCTCTGTGCCATCCATAAGCCGATATTGCTCGAATCGATGGATTTCCCCGAGCCGGTCATCGGCGTTGCCATTGAACCCAAAACCCAGGCTGATGTTGATAAGCTGGCAATCGCGCTGAGCAAGCTTGCAGAGGAGGATCCCACATTCCAGGTGAGGACCGATCCCGACAGCGGCCAGACTATAATTAATGGAATGGGTGAACTCCATCTCGAGATACTTGTCGACAGACTGAAAAGGGAGTTCAATGTCGAATGCAACCAGGGGGTTCCGCAGGTTGCCTATAAGGAAGCAATTACCACCTCAGCCGAATTCAGGGAGCTATTCAGAAAACAGACGGGCGGCAGGGGCAAATTTGCCGACATTTATGTTGAAATGATGCCCGCCGAGGACGGGATCAAGGGACTTCAGTTCGTGAATGAAGTGAAGGGCGGAAATATTCCGAGAGAGTACATTCCGGCAGTCGAGAAAGGGTTCCGTGAGGCCATGTCGAACGGGCCGCTCGCAGGGTTCCCGCTTGAGAGCCTGAAAGTTGTGCTTAAGGATGGTTCGTATCATCCTGTCGATTCTGACGCCCTATCATTCGAGATAGCTGCGAAGCAGGCATTCCGGAAGCATGCTGTGAAATGCAATCCGGTGCTTCTCGAGCCTGTGATGTCAACCGAAGTTGTGACTCCCGAAGAATATGTAGGGGATGTTATCGGCGACTTTAACAGGAGGAGGGGGAAGGTCGAAGGCATGGAGACCAAGGCAGGCTCAAGGGTCATCAAGGCCAAGGTACCGCTTGCCGAAAAGTTCGGGTATGTCACCGTGCTCAGGACCATCACTTCCGGAAGGGCGACCTCTACGATGGAATTTTCGCACTATGAGGAAGTTCCGGGCGAAATTGCGAAAAGGATAATTGAAATTACAAAAGGAAAAATTCTTTAATGATATGAGTCAGAAAATTCGTATTAAACTGAAATCCTATGATCATAATCTGGTGGACAAATCCGCAGAGAAGATCGTAAAGACAGTAAAATCGACTGGGGCAGTTGTAAGCGGACCGATTCCGTTACCGACGCACAAGAAGATATATACTGTACTTCGTTCCCCGTTTGTGAACAAGAAGGCAAGGGAACAGTTCCAGCTTTCATCCTATAAACGGTTGCTTGATATCTACAGCTCAACGCCAAAGACAATAGACGCTCTTATGAAACTTGAGCTTCCGAGCGGAGTTGAAGTCGAAATAAAAGTGTGAAACCAGTAAAGCAATAAAGAAATGCAGGGATTAATTGGAAAAAAGGTAGGAATGACCTCCGTTTTCGATGATGACGGGAAGTATGTTCCTTGTACTGTACTGCAGGCAGGTCCATGTGTCGTTACACAGATCAAGACAAAGGAAAAGGATGGATATTTTGCCGTACAGCTTGGTTTCGATGAAAAAAAGGAAAAGCATACCACGAAGGCTGAACAGGGCCATTTCAGGAAGGTGAATACCACCCCGAAGAGGAAGCTCATAGAGTTCACAGGATTTGAAGAAGGCCAGGTTAAGGAAGGCGAAGTGCTTACTGCCGAGCTTTTCAAGCCTGACAACTGGGTTGATGTCAGGGGATGGGCAAAGGGAAAAGGATTCCAGGGCGTGGTCAAGCGGCACGGCTTCAGCGGTGTCGGAGGACAGACGCATGGCCAGCACAACAGGGGCAGAGCACCCGGTTCACTCGGAGCTTCATCGTTCCCGTCAAGGGTTCTCCCCGGTATGCGTATGGCAGGCCGTACAGGCGGCCAGAAAGTCATGTCGATGAGCATGAGAGTCGTCAGGCTAATGGCAGAGAGTAATTTGATATTGGTAAAAGGATCAGTTCCAGGTCCGAAAGGTGGTTACGTAATAATAACAAAGTAATGGAATTAGCAATTCTTAATATTGAAGGTAAGGAGACCGGAAGAAAAGTGAGTCTTAACGACTCCATTTTCGGTATAGCGCCCAATGATCATGCTATTTATCTGGACACAAAGCAGTTCCTCGCAAATCAGCGCCAGGGTACGCATAAGGCAAAACACCGCGGCGAAATCGCGGGAAGCACCAGGAAGATAAAAAGACAGAAGGGCACGGGCACGGCAAGGGCAGGCAGCATAAAGAATCCGCTCTTCAGAGGGGGTGGCCGCATCTTCGGTCCGCAGCCAAGGTTCTATGGTTTCAAGCTTAACAAAAAAGTCAAGCAGCTTGCCAGGAAATCTGCACTCTCCTACAAGGCATCTTCCAACAATATTATTGTTCTGGAAGACTTCAACCTTGAAGTTCCGAAAACGAAGGAAATGGTGAAAGTAGGCAACAATCTTAACATTGCGAATAAAAAATCCCTTTTTGTTTTAGCGGAACAAAATAAAAATATATATTTGTCATCCCGAAATGTACAAGGGGTTGAGGTTATAACAGCCGGAGAAATAAGCACTTACAAGATTATGAAGGCGTCGACTCTGGTACTTTTAGAGAGTGCAATTGACGTTTTGCAGGCAACTTTTGAAAACTAGAAAATTTTGAGAGATGAGCATATTACTTAAACCCATCGTGACCGAAAAGATGACGCTCCAGGGCGATAAATTCAATCGCTACGGGTTTGTTGTTGAGAAGAACGCTAACAAATTGCAGATAAAGAAGGCTGTTGAGGATCTGTATGGGGTGACTGTTGATTCCGTCAACACCATGAGGTACGGAGGGAAGGTAAAGACCAGGAATACGAAATCGGGTCTGCTGGTCGGCAAAACCAATGCAGTGAAAAAAGCAATTGTCACTCTTGCAGAAGGAAACAAAATTGACTTCTATAGCAATATATAAGAACCTTTATGGCAGTTAAGAAACTAAAACCTGTAACACCAGGTCAGAGAAACAAGATTATCAGTGCTTTTGAGACCATCACGAGCACGGTGCCGGAGAAATCCCTCCTCCGTCCGCTGAGAAAATCCGGAGGAAGGAACGCTAACGGCCACAGGACTATGAGGTACATCGGCGGCGGCCATAAGAAGATGTACAGGGTCATCGATTTCATGAGGAATAAAGATGGCATGCAGGCAACAGTGAAGGCAATCGAGTACGATCCCAACAGATCATGCAGGATTGCCCTTGTTGTTTATGAGGATGGGGAGAAGAGGTATATACTTGCTCCGGCTGGTCTGCAGCCCGGGCAAAAGATCGTGTCGGGGAAAGAAGTTGCCCCGGAAGTTGGAAACACGATGTTTCTCAGTGATATTCCCCTTGGAACCGTTGTTCACAACATCGAACTAAAGCCGGGAAAAGGGGGCGCATTAGCCCGCAGTGCAGGTACTTACGCGCAGCTGTCAGCCCGCGATGGGAAATATGCAACTATCAAGCTGCCTTCAGGTGAAACCAGGATGGTGCTTACCACATGCCGCGCAACGATAGGGACCGTTTCCAATCCTGACCATAACCTCGAAAAATCGGGGAAGGCCGGCCGTTCAAGATGGCAGGGCCGCAGACCCAGGGTGAGGGGTGTTGCAATGAACCCGGTAGATCATCCCATGGGCGGTGGTGAAGGGAAGGCATCTGGAGGGCATCCGAGATCGCGCAGGGGAGTTCCTGCAAAAGGATACAAGACCCGTGACAAGAAGAAATACTCGGCAAAACTTATTGTTGAAAGAAGGAAAAAATAGTGATATAATATGAGTAGATCTATTAAGAAAGGCCCGTTCATTGACTTCAAACTTGAGAAGAGAGTACTTGATATGAACGAGGGACAAAAGAAGACGGTGCTCAAGACCTGGTCGAGGAGATCTGTCATTTCACCTGATTTTGTCGGACATACCATAGCAGTTCACAACGGGAATAAGTTCATCCCTGTTTACATTACGGAAAATATGGTAGGACATAAGCTTGGCGAATTTGCCCCTACCCGTACATTCAGGGGTCATTCCGGGAATAAATAGGTAATGTAAACCTGAAAAACATTTAGAAATGGGTGCAAGAAAAAGAAATTCAGCAGAAAACAGGAAGGAAGCAGCTAAAACCAGGTATCAGGCTGTTCTCCGGAATACACCGACCTCACCGAGGAAGATGAGGCTTTTGACCGATCTGATCAACGGGAAGGACGTGAACAAGGCTCTGGATATCCTTAAGTTCAGCAAGCAGGAAGCATCGCGCAGGCTCGAGAAGCTTCTGCTTTCCGCAATTTCCAACTGGCAGGCAAAGAACGAGGGTGCCAGGGTTGAGGAGAGCCACCTTTTCGTAAAGGAAGTACATGTCGACGGAGGGCGTTCCCTGAAAAGACTTCAGACTGCTCCCCAGGGAAGGGCTTACAGGATCAGGAAAAGATCGAACCATGTTACTTTGATCCTCGGCAGCAAGAATAATGAAGTAGTTGAAAATACCACAAAATAAGATCAATGGGACAAAAAGTAAATCCGATAGGCAACAGGTTAGGTATCATCAAAGGATGGGATTCAAACTGGTACGGAGGAAAGGATTTTTCCGGCAAGCTGGTTGAAGACACAAAGATCAGGGAATATCTCAACGCCAGGCTTGCAAAGGCCAGCATCTCGAAAATCGTGATCGAGAGGACCCTGAAGCTCATTACCGTAACCGTTAACACTGCCCGTCCGGGTATCATAATCGGTAAAGGTGGTCAGGAAGTAGACAAGCTTAAGGAAGAGCTCAAGAAGATAACAAAGAAGGAAGTTCAGATCAACATATTCGAGGTAAAGCGTCCTGAGCTGGATGCAAATATCGTCGGCAACAACATTGCCCGTCAGCTTGAAGGCAAGATCTCATACAGGAGGGCGATCAAGATGTCGATTGCCTCAACAATGAGGATGGGAGCGGAGGGGATCAAGGTCCTCATCTCGGGAAGGCTCGGAGGAGCTGAAATGGCCAGGAGCGAGACCTACAAGGAAGGCAGGATCCCGCTTCACACTTTGAGGGCAGATATCGACTACGCGCTGGCTGAAGCCCACACAAAGGTGGGACTTATCGGGATAAAGGTATGGATCTGCAACGGGGAGGTTTACGGAAAGCGTGATCTGAGTCCAAATATCGGTGCAAGGAATGCCAAGAACAAGAGCCTTAAAAGGAAACCGAAGAAATAAGCTAAAGATTTAAAAAACTATATAACATATTGAGCTATGTTACAACCGAAAAGGACCAAATACAGGAGAGCCCAGAAGGGAAGAATGAAAGGAAATGCACAGAGAGGCAACGAGCTGGCATTCGGGTCATTTGGTATCAAGGCGCTTGAACAATGCTGGATCACAGGAAGGCAGATCGAAGCTGCCCGCCAGGCTGTCACCCGTCACATGAAACGTGAGGGTCAGCTTTGGATCAGGGTGTTCCCGGATAAGCCGATAACCAAGAAGCCTGCCGAGGTTCGAATGGGTAAAGGTAAAGGTGCACCTGAAGGATTTGTCGTACCGGTAACCCCCGGGAGAATAATTCTCGAGGCCGAGGGAGTTCCGTTTGACGTTGCAAAGGAAGCGCTCAGGCTTGGAGCACAGAAACTTCCGATAACCACGAAGTTTATTGTAAGACGCGATTACGTACAGGAATAATACAGGAACAGAGATGAAAACTTCAGAAATAAAGGAATTAAGTACCCCCGATCTGGTTGAGCGCATTGACACCGAAAAAACAATGCTTGTCCGGATGAGGCTTAACCATGCAATAACGCCCCTTGATAATCCGCAGAAGATCAAACTGGCGAAGAAGACTATTGCACGTCTTATGACGGAATTGCGTTACAGGGAGTTAAATAAGAAATAAATACCGGTTACCAGCAATGGAAAGAAATATCAGAAAAGAACGTATTGGTGTTGTGGTCAGCAACAAAATGGATAAATCAATCGTGGTGGCCATCAAGGGAAAAGTAAAGCACCCGATCTATGGCAAATTTATCAACCGGACCTCGAAACTGATGGCACACGATGAAGAGAACAAGTGCAATATCGGTGATACCGTACTCATCTCGGAGACCAGGCCTCTGAGCAAGAAAAAGACCTGGAGATTGGTTGAAATAATTGAAAGAGCTAAGTAGTCATGATACAGCAGGAAAGCAGATTGACAGTGGCCGATAACTCAGGCGCCAAGGTGGTGCTTTGCATCAGGGTGCTCGGAGGAAGCAAAAAGAGATATGCAACAGTCGGCGATAAAATAGTTGTGAGCGTTAAAAGCGCCCTTCCTTCAGGCGAGGCCAAGAAAGGAACCGTCAGCAAAGCGGTAGTTGTCAGGACCACAAAGGAGATCCGCCGTCCCGACGGGTCATACATCAGGTTCGATGACAATGCCGTCGTCCTGCTGAATAACCTGAACGAGGTCAGGGGAACGCGTATTTTCGGCCCGGTGGCAAGGGAGCTGCGCGACAAGTACATGAAGATTGTTTCTCTTGCGCCCGAGGTGCTTTAATACTTAAATTAACAACAATGCAGAAGAAAATACATATCAGGAAAGGAGACACGGTCATAGTCATTTCCGGTGAATCCAAAGGGCAGAAAGGACGTGTTCTTGAAGTCAGGAGGGAAAAGGAAAAAGCCCTGGTGGAGGGTGTGAACATGGTATCGAAGCATACCAAGCCGAATGCCAAATCGCCGCAGGGTGGTATTATCAAGAAGGAGGCTCCTATTCATCTGTCAAATCTGATGCTTGTCGACCCGACATCCGGGAAACCTACCCGCGTCGGCAGAAGGCTTAATGATAAAAATAAACTAGTTCGTTATTCAAAAAAATCAGGAGAGGAGATCAAGTAATGTACACACCTGCATTAAAAAACAAGTATAAGGAAGAGATCGTTCCTGCGTTGATGAAGGAATTCGGTTACGATACCGTCATGCAGGTCCCCAGGTTGGAGAAAATAGTTCTTAATCAGGGTGTCGGGCAGGCTATTGCCGATAAGAAGCTTCTTGAGTTCAGCGTAAAGGAGCTCAGCGACATTGCCGGCCAGAAAGCTGTCCAGACTTACTCTTCCAAGGATATTTCGAACTTCAAGCTCAGGAAGAATATGCCTATCGGAGTGATGGTGACATTGCGCAAGGACAGGATGTATGAATTCCTTGAGAGGCTTATTTCTGTTGCTCTCCCGCGTATTCGTGACTTCAAGGGCATCAGCTCGAAGCTCGACGGAAGGGGTAATTACACCCTCGGAATTACAGAGCAGATCATTTTCCCCGAGATCGACCTTGACAAGGTTGCAAAGATTATGGGGCTCCAGGTGACATTCGTTACATCTGCCGGTTCCGATGAAGAAGCGCTTGCTCTTTTGAAACATTTTGGTTTACCATTTAAAAACATAAAAAACTGAAAATATGGCTAAGGAATCAATGATAGCCCGTGAGGTAAAGCGTGCCAGGCTTGCCGAGAAGTTTTCCGCAAAAAGGAAAAAGCTGAAAGCCGACGGTGATTATATAGCACTGAGCCGCCTTCCCCGCAATTCAAACCCTAACCGGCAGCGCAACCGCTGCAAGCTTACCGGCAGGCCAAGAGGCTACATGAGACAATTTGGAATCAGCAGGATTACTTTCAGGGAAATGGCATCAGCAGGCCTTATTCCCGGCGTCAAGAAAGCAAGCTGGTAATAAACACAGGAATATTAATTACTTTAAAGAAACAGATAAGAGATGACTGATCCGATTGCAGATTTACTGACCAGAATTAGGAATGCCATCATGGCTGGTCATAAGGTTGTTGAAGCGCCGGCATCCGATCTTAAGAAAGAGATTGCCCGTATCCTATTCGAGAAAGGCTATATTCTCAGCTATAAGGTTGTGGAGAGCGAAAATAAGCAGGGGATACTGAAGATTGCGCTGAAATATAACCCAAAAAGCAGGAGGCCTGCCATTAAAAAGATCGAAAGAGTGAGCCGGCCCGGGTTGAGGCAATATATCGGTGTCGATGAGATGCCAAGGATACTCAACGGACTTGGAATAGCAATAATCTCTACCTCAAAGGGACTGATGACCGACAAGGAGGCAAGGAAAGAGAATATCGGTGGTGAAGTATTATGTTATGTTTACTAATTAGGAGGGTACTTGAATGTCACGTATAGGAAAATTACCTGTAAACCTGCCGAAAGGCGTCACAGTGAGCATCAGCGACACCAATGAGGTTTCCGTGAAGGGGCCTCTCGGTGAGCTTAAGCATGCCGTCGACAAGGATCTGAAGGTGGAAGTGGTCGACAATAACATCATAATAGACAGGCCGTCAGATTCAAAGAACCATAAATCCCTGCACGGACTTTACAGGGCGCTGATAGCAAACATGGTTACCGGTGTTTCGCAGGGTTATAAGAAGGAGCTTGAACTTGTGGGGGTTGGCTACCGTGCTGAAGCAAAAGGACAAAACCTCGAAATGAGCCTTGGATTTTCACACGATATTATTATTCAGCTTCCGAATGAAGTGAAGGTTGAAACAAAAACCGAAAGAAGAAGCAATCCGGTAATTACCCTGACATGCATCGATAAACAGCTTATCGGTCACGTTGCAGCCAAGATAAGGTCTCTCCGCCCGCCGGAACCTTACAAGGGGAAAGGAATCAAATTTGTGGGGGAACAGCTCAGAAGGAAAGCTGGAAAATCTGCAAGTGTTTAATCTGGTTATAATTAAAAAATCATGGCCTTAACAAAGTTGGAAAGAAGAACGCGGATCAGGATGAGGATCCGGAAGAAAATAGGCGGCACTGCAGAGAGACCGCGTCTTGCAGTATTCCGCAGCAATAAACAGATTTATGCCCAGTTGATTGACGATGTGAAAGGAGTTACCCTTCTTGCTGCAAGCTCAAAGGAGAAAGAGGTCGCTGCCAAAGCCGGGATCAAGAAACTTGAACAGGCAAAGCTTGTCGGTCAGGCACTGGCTTCAAAATGCAAGGAGAAAGGCATTGAGTCTGTAGTTTTTGACAGGAGCGGTTACAAATATCATGGTAGGATTAAATCATTGGCTGACGCTGCCCGTGAAGGCGGTCTAAAATTCTGAAAANTATGGCAAACGGTATAAGAAAAGTCAAAACCACTGATCTGGAACTTAAGGACAGGCTTGTTAGCATCCAGAGAGTTACCAAGGTGACAAAGGGAGGACGCACATTCAGTTTTTCTGCAATTGTTGTTGTCGGTAACGAGGACGGAATAGTTGGGCATGGTCTCGGGAAAGCCAGTGAAGTGACCACTGCGATCGCGAAGGGTATCGAAGATGCCAAGAAGAACCTGATTAAGGTCCCAGTGATCAATGGTACCATCCCACACGAACAGGTTGCCAAGTTCGGTGGTGCAAAGGTGTTCATCAAGCCCGCTACCGAGGGAACCGGAGTAAAGGCAGGAGGTGCAATGCGTGCGGTACTTGAGAGCGTTGGCGTCAAGAATGTTCTTGCAAAGTCTAAAGGATCCTCAAATCCCCATAACCTTGTAAAAGCCACGTTCGCTGCACTCACCGAAATGCGCGATGCATTCTCGATCGCCGAACACCGCGGAATTTCAATGGAAAAAGTATTTAACGGTTAAGCAAAGACATCGTCATGGCAAAGATTCGTATAACCCAGGTCAGAAGCAAAAACGGGAGACCTGAAAGACAGAAACGCACCCTTGAAGCCCTGGGAATCCACAAGATGAACCACAGCGTTGAGCATGAGGCTACTCCCCAGATCCTCGGAATGGTTGAAAAGGTGAGGCACCTGATCAAAATTGAAAATATTTAAGATATAAATGATATTAATATAGAATCATGGATCTAAGTAACTTAAAACCTGCAAAAGGATCGGTAAAAAAAAGCAGGAGACTTGGCCGCGGGCAGGGCTCCGGAAAAGGCGGGACATCCACCAGGGGGCATAAGGGAGACAAGCAGCACTCGGGCTACAGCAGGAAGATCGGATTTGAGGGAGGCCAGATGCCGCTCCAGAGAAGGGTTCCGAAATTCGGCTTCAAGAATGTGAACAGGAAGGAATACAAGGCAATAAACATTGTTGTCCTTCAGAGACTTGCTGAAAAAGCCAATCTCGACAAGATTGACCCTTCTGTACTCGCTGAAGCAGGCCTGGTTTCAAAAAATGCGCTTGTAAAGATCCTCGGCAACGGTACCCTTGAAAGGAAACTGGAGGTTCATGCACATGCATTCAGTAAAAAAGCTGTTGAGGCAATCGAAGCTCAAAAGGGTTCTGTCGTAATACTTTAAGTTCATGAGATTTTTCCAGACCATAAAGAATATATTCAAGATCGAGGACCTTCGCGTAAGGCTTCTCTATACGCTTGGTATCATTACATTGTACAGGCTTGGGAAATATATCACCCTTCCCGGGATCGATCCTTCGCAACTGGCAAACCTCAAGAGCCAGACTTCGTCAGGGATCATGGGCCTGCTCGATATGTTCTCGGGAGGTGCATTCTCGCAGGCATCGGTCTTTGCCCTGGGTATCATGCCCTATATCTCGGCATCGATCGTGGTGCAGCTCCTTGGGATCGTTTTCCCCTATTTCCAGAAGCTTCAGAAAGAGGGTGAAAGCGGAAGGAGGCTCCTTAACCAGTATACAAGGTACCTGACTGTCCTGGTGCTTCTGCTCCAGGCCCCGACCTACCTTGTGAACCTCGGCGCAAGACTTCCCGGAACGGCATTCGTGCTGTCGGGATTCTTCTTTAAGTTCTCGTCCGTGGTAATACTTACCGCCGGGACCATATTTGTGATGTGGCTCGGTGAAAAGATAACCGACAAGGGCATAGGCAACGGGATCTCGCTGATAATCATGATCGGTATCGTTGCCAGGATGCCGCAGAACTTTTTCTTTGAACTGGGAACAAGGATCAACGGTGCAGGAGGTCCGATCGCACTTATAGTCGAGATCGTGCTCCTCTTTGTCGTGATACTCGGAACGATAATGCTTGTGCAGGCGACCCGGCGGGTGCCTGTCCAGTATGCAAGAAGGATAGTGGGGAACAAGCAGTATGGCGGTGTAAGACAATACATTCCGCTGAAGGTGAACGCCGCCGGTGTTATGCCTATCATCTTTGCCCAGGCGATCATGATGCTGCCTATTATCATTGCAGGCTATTCAAACTCAACTTCGCAGTTCGTGATAGCCTTTTCAAACATGTATGGATTCTGGTATAATCTTGTGACAGCAATCCTCATTATACTGTTCACATATTTCTACACTGCAATTACCATTAATCCTGTTCAGATGGCTGAAGACATGAAGAAGAACGGCGGGTTCATTCCCGGTATCAAACCAGGAAGGAAGACCGTCGAGTTCTTTGATACGATCATGTCGAGGATTACTCTGCCGGGTTCAATATTCCTGGCAATAATTGCAATCCTGCCTTCCATTGCGGTTAAGGCAGGCGTTACGGCTCAGTTTGCACAGTTTTATGGCGGTACTTCACTTCTGATCCTTGTCGGGGTTGTGCTCGACACGCTTCAGCAGATTGAAAGTCACCTGCTTATGCGTCATTATGATGGTCTGATGAAATCAGGCCGTGTTAAAGGAAGGTCGGGCGCGGTAACTTCGATATAACAGATTGGAGTTCTTTGATGTTGTACTTAAAGACTGATGAAGAGGTTGGAATGTTAAGAAGGAGCAATCTGCTGGTGTCGAAAACACTGGCTGAAGTTGCTGCCAGGCTTAAACCCGGGATTACCACTCTTTATCTCGATAGGATTGCGGAATCGTTCATCCGTGACAATGGAGGCGTTCCCGGTTTCAAGGGATATGGAGGTTTCCCGAATACCCTCTGTACATCTGTCAACGATGAGGTGGTTCACGGAATCCCATCAAACTACACTCTCAGGGAAGGTGATATCCTTTCGGTCGACTGCGGGGTTATACTCGACGGGTGGTATGGCGACAGCGCTTATACCTTTGCCGTCGGGGAGATCAGTGACGATCTTAAAAAGCTCGTTGAATATACCAGGGCGTCGCTTGAAGAGGGCGTCAGTGAAGCGGTTGCAGGAAAAAGAGTCGGGGATATCTCATATGCCGTTCAGCAGAAAGCTGAGAGCGGCGGATTCAGCGTGGTCAGGGAGCTCGTCGGGCATGGAATAGGCAAAAAGCTTCATGAATCCCCGGAGGTCCCTAACTACGGAAGGAGAGGAAGTGGTCCCCTGCTTGAAAAAGGGCTGGTTATCTGCATTGAGCCGATGATCAACCTGGGCAGGAAAGAGACCATGCAGATGAGGGACGGTTGGACCATCAGAACAGTTGACGGCAAACCATCGGCTCACTTTGAATATGCAGTAGCGGTTGATAAAGGAAAGGCAGATGTATTGACAACTTTTGAATTCGTGGAAGAAGTTCTAAATAAAACATAACTGAATGTCAAAACAGGCATCAATAGAACAGGATGGTACCATAATCGAAGCCCTTTCTAATGCAATGTTCAGAGTAGAGCTCGAAAACGGACATGTTATAACAGCACATATCTCGGGCAAAATGAGGATGCATTATATCAAGATTCTGCCCGGCGACAGGGTCAAGGTTGAAATGTCACCCTACGATCTTACAAAAGGAAGAATAACGTTCAGATATAAGTAGAGAAATCTTGTTCAGGATAAAATTGAGATAAATAGAATTATATAGAAATACATTGAAATAGTAAGGTAATGAAAGTAAGAGCATCCGTAAAGAAACGCAGCGCCGATTGCAAGATCGTAAGGCGTAAGGGGCGCATCTATGTTATCAGCAAGAAAAATCCCAAGTTCAAACAGAGGCAGGGATAAATTTATGTAATTTTGCAACTCATTTAAGAAAAGTAATATATGGCACGTATTGTTGGTGTTGATCTACCAAGAAACAAAAGAGGCGAAATAGGGCTCACCTATATCTACGGTGTTGGAAAAAGCACTGCCCAGAAGGTGCTTGATGAGGCAGGCGTTGACAGGAACACAAAGGTGCAGGAGTGGACCGACGATCAGATAAACACGATTCGCCGGATCCTCAATGACAATTACAAGCTTGAGGGAGAGCTTCGCTCCGAGACCCAGCTGAATATCAAAAGGCTTATGGATATCGGCTGCTATCGCGGTGTCCGACACCGTATTGGCTTGCCTGTCAGGGGACAAAGTACCAAAAACAACGCCAGGACCCGCAAGGGAAGGAAAAAGACCGTTGCAAACAAGAAAAAAGCTACTAAATAAATAGATTATGGCAAAGAAAACCGGAGCATTGAAGAAGAAGATCGTTAAGGTTGAACCGGCAGGACAGGCTCACATTCATTCTTCATTCAATAATATTATTATCACGCTTTCAAATAATTCCGGACAGGTTATTTCCTGGGCATCCGCCGGAAAGATGGGGTTCAAGGGATCAAAGAAGAATACCCCCTATGCAGCCCAGATGGCATCTGAGGAATGCGCCAAGGTAGCTTTCGACCTGGGTCTGAGAAAAGTAAAGGTGTTTGTAAAGGGTCCGGGCGCCGGCCGTGAATCCGCCATAAGGTCCATCAGCAATACAGGAATCGAGGTTACCGAGATCGTGGATGTGACCCCAATGCCGCACAATGGATGCCGTGCACCGGGCAGAAGAAGAGTTTAAGTGAAGGAAAAGATTGTTTGAATGTAATAATATAATAGTACAATGGCAAGATATACTGGCCCAAAATCAAGAATAGCAAGAAAATTCGGTGATCCAATTTACGGTCCCGACAAATACCTCGACAGGAAGAACTTCCCTCCGGGGCAGCACGGGATCAACAAGAAGAGGAAGAAAACATCGGAATATGGCCTTCAGCTGCGTGAAAAGCAGAAAGCAAAATACACCTATGGTATTCTTGAGAGGCAATTCAGGAATACATTCGAAAAGGCTTCAAGAAGCAAGGGAGTCACAGGAGAAGTCCTTCTCCAGTTCCTGGAAGCGAGGCTCGACAACACCGTTTACCGTCTGGGGGTCGCTCCGACCAGGGCTGCCGCACGCCAGCTTGTTTCTCACAGGCACATTACGGTGAATGGCAGTGTTGTTAATATACCGTCTTATCAGCTGAAACCCGGGGATATTATCGGCGTACGCGAAAAGTCAAAATCACTCGAATCAATCATGGATTCCCTGACCACCAGGAAATACTCAAAGCTCAGCTGGCTTGAGTGGGATGATGCCCAGATGGCAGGCAAGTTCATGAATCTGCCGGCCCGTACGGATATCCCGGAAGATATTAAGGAGCAGCTTATTGTTGAATTGTATTCCAAGTAATAAAATATACTAAAATCTTATGGCCATTTTATCATTCCAGAAGCCTGACAAAGTAATAATGCTGGAAGCGAACGAAAGGTACGGAAAGTTCGAATTCCGTCCTCTCGAACCCGGCTATGGTATTACTGTCGGTAATGCCCTGCGGAGGATCCTTCTTTCGTCACTTGAAGGATACGCCATAACCACTGTGAAGATCGAGGGTATCGACCATGAGTTCTCTACCATCACAGGGGTTATCGAGGATGTTACGGAGATTATCCTTAACCTGAAGCAAGTCCGGTTCAAGCGCATTGTAGATGATGTTGACCATGAGAAGGTTCTCGTCAAGCTCAGCGGACTGGAGGTTTTCAAGGCTGGCACTCTTAACAGTTCCCTCAGCAACTTCGAGGTCCTGAATCCTGACCTGGTCATTTTCAGGATGGAACCCGACGTCAAGATACAAATAGAGTTCAACATCACCAGGGGTCGCGGTTATGTACCTGCAGAGGAAAACCAGCCGGCCGACAGCGAGTTTGGACTGATAGCGATAGACTCGATTTTCACGCCGATCAGGAATGTGAAGTACTCTGTCGAGAACTACCGTGTTGAACAGAAGACCGACTACGAGAAGCTCCTTCTTGAGATCGAGACCGACGGGTCGATCCAGCCGAAGGATGCCCTCAAGGAAGCTGCAAAGATCCTGATATATCATTTTATGCTCTTCTCCGATGAAAAGATTACACTCGATTCGGATGACAAACTTGCAAATGAAGAATTTGATGAGGAAGTCCTTCACATGAGACAGCTCCTGAAGACCAAGCTGGTCGACCTCGATCTCTCGGTCAGGGCTCTCAACTGCCTGAAGGCTGCCGAAGTCGAGACCCTTGGTGACCTGGTGAAATTCAACAAGAATGACCTGCTCAAATTCAGGAACTTCGGAAAGAAATCACTCACCGAGCTCGATGAACTGCTCGAATCGATGAGCCTTTCGTTCGGCATGGACGTTAGCAAGTACAAATTGGACAAAGATTAATTTATAACCGGTTAAGGATATTGGAAAATGCGACATCAAAGAGTTATTAATCACCTGGGAAGGACAAGTGCGCACAGGAAATCGATGCTGGCAAATATGGCTTCGTCACTGATCCTGCATAAGAGGATCACGACGACAACTGCAAAGGCCAAAGCCCTGAAAACTTATGTTGAACCGCTTCTGACAAAATCGAAGGAAGACTCGACTCATTCAAGGAGGGTGGTTTTCAGCTACCTGCAGGACAAAGGGGCAGTCTCTGAACTGTTCAGGGAAGTCTCCCCGAAAATTGCCGATCGTCCCGGAGGCTATACGAGGATCCTGAAAATCGGCAACCGTATCGGCGACAATGCCGAAATGTGCATCCTGGAGCTGGTCGATTACAACGAGGCCATGCTTGGAGGAGGTGAAGGTGCCAAACAGAAGGGCAGGAGAAGGAGAACTTCGAAGAAGGAATCAACAGCGAAGGCAGCAAAACCGGCAACGGAGAAAGTCAGGAAAACAGCTGAGCCTGAGGCAAAGCGCGGAGCAGAACCTGAGGTACCTGCCGGTGAGAATCCAGCTGAATAAAGAAATTATGTTAAGACTGAGGGATATGATCATAAACCATATCCCTTTTTTTGTTTATATTGCATCATTGTCTAATTAAAATTAAATTTCTATGGGTCAAATAGTTAGTGTTCATGCCCGTGAAATACTTGATTCCCGCGGCAATCCGACTATCGAAGTGGATGTCTTGACAGAAAGCGGTTATCAGGGCAGGGCAGCTGTTCCGTCAGGTGCGTCAACAGGTGAAAATGAAGCTCTTGAGCTTCGCGATGGTGATAAATCACGCTATCTTGGTAAAGGTGTGCTGAAAGCAGTCAATAATGTGAATAATGTCATTGCAGAGGAGATACTTGGCATGGATGTAACTGACCAGGCAGGTATTGACAAGAAGATGATAGAGCTTGACGGCACAAAGACAAAAAGCAATCTTGGTGCCAATGCCATCCTCGGCGTTTCACTTGCTGTTGCCAGGGCAGCTGCGCAATATCACGGTCTGCCGTTATACAGGTATATCGGCGGCTCGAATACAGTAACTCTTCCCATACCGATGATGAACATCATCAACGGCGGATCGCACTCGGATGCGCCGATAGCTTTCCAGGAATTCATGATCAGGCCCGTGGGCGCTCCCAATTTCAGTGAAGGTCTGCGGATGGGCGCCGAGGTTTTTCATGCCCTGAAGAAGGTACTGAAGGCACGCGGGCTCAGCACAGCCGTCGGTGATGAAGGAGGCTTCGCTCCAAATCTGGACGGACCTGAGGACGCTCTGGATACTATCGTTAAGGCTATTACCGCTGCTGGCTATAAGCCCGGGACGGATGTCACAATCGCCCTCGATCCCGCTGCATCAGAGTTTTATGAGGACGGCATTTACAACTATTCCAAATTCGAAGGTCCGAAAGGTGCAAGAAGAACATCAAAAGAACAGGTTGATTATTTTGAGAAGCTTGTCAACATGTTCCCGATTGATTCAATAGAAGATGGAATGGCTGAGAGCGACTGGGACGGCTGGAAGATGATGACTGACAGGCTTGGCAAAAAGATACAACTGGTTGGCGATGACGTGTTTGTAACCAATGTGGAGTACCTTAAGAAGGGTATCGAAATGGGTTGTGCAAATTCGATCCTCATCAAGGTTAACCAGATCGGATCGTTGACCGAAACTCTGAACTGCATTGAAATGGCGCACAGGGCAGGGTATACAACAGTAACCTCGCACCGTTCGGGAGAAACTGAGGATTCAACCATTGCAGATATTGCCGTTGCTACCAATTCTGGGCAGATCAAAACCGGATCGTGCAGCCGCACCGACAGGATCTGCAAGTACAACCAGCTCCTGAGGATCGAGGAGGCATTGGGTGACCTTGCAGTCTACGGGTACAAGAAACAATAATAAATCCATTAACCGCAAAGTGGGCAAAGTGCTTGCGTAAAGTTCGCAAAGAAATTAATTTCAATAATATATCTTTGCGTCCTTAGTATCCCGATAGCTATCGGGGCTTTGCGTTCTTTGCGGTTAAAAAGAAAATTCTCTTCACCGCTGTTTTGTAAAAAGCCTGAGAGTTATGAACAATTTGTTCATAACTTTTGTTTAAACTACGTGTACAAGTACGAAGGCAAAAGTGATTGCTGAATAAAAATCTTAAAGTACATTTGATCTATCAGGTGAGCGATAAAAGACTGCTCAAATGAAGTGGAACCGGAAAAGGTTACTTAACTGAAACACGATCTTGTTCATCCAGACCTTCGGGTCTGCGCGTCAAATGAGCTGAAGCCTGAGCAAACGGACTCCGGTCCGCGATACTCGGTAAAATCGATGAAACCGGAAACGTTCTTTCAGAGATTGAGTCACAGGGCAGCAGAAGGGAAACGGCTTCGGCCATTGAACAACTGCAAATGAACCAGATCCTTCGGGAACCGGATTCATGGCCTGAATGACGCTTCGTCCCGGAAAGTCACTCCGCCGCAAGGCGAAAGGAACAAAGGGACAGCCGGAAGGTCCTGCTGTAAAAGGCACGACCCGAAAGCCAAAGGTTGCAAATCCATGTTTACCCGGGGAAATGCAGCCGGTTGAAATAACAGTAACCTGACGCCGTTAGCGGCTTCGGTTGCAAACGGTGGATGGGAACTACTCTCAGGAATAGTTCCCATTGTTGTTTTATACCAGGCATCCAGCACCAGAAATAATCAACCACCCCGTCCGGTATCAGCATAGTAATGCGTTGATCAACTGAGTGATCCGGACACCCCTCCTTCAAAAGGAGGGGAAACTCACCATTTGAATCTACGATCCCAGGGGAAACCTGCTAACCAGTAAACCAGTAAACCGGGCCGAGCGTTAAGTCCCGACATGGTATGTCGGGATAGCGAAGGAGCCGGTATGCAGGGCAGGCAAAGCAAACCAGCAAACCTTCTTCCCTCCCCAACTGCAAGGATTCCCCGTCATTTGTCTTATCTTTATGCCAATCTTATTACCGAATGGCTTACAAAGGATTAAATGAATTCGTTTCAGCCCTGGAGGTAACCTCTGAACTCCACAGGATCACAACGTTTGTCGACCCCGGGCTGGAAATAACCGAAGTGACCGACAGGGTGACAAAGTCGGGCGGAAAAGCTCTTCTTTTTGAAAATACCGGAACCGCATTTCCTGTCCTGATCAATGCTTTCGGGTCGGAGAGGCGGATGGCTATGGGCATCGGAAGGGACACCCTTGATGAGGTGACGTCCGATATCAGTTCCCTGTTTGAAACGATAACGACTGCTCGCGGATCGCTCATGCAGAAACTAAGGGTATTGCCGCAGCTCCTGAAGGTAGCCGGCTACCTCCCCAGGAGAACACGGGCAAAAGGAGCATGCCAGGAGAATGTTATCCGGCGGCCCGACCTTGGCATCCTGCCGGTACTGAAATGCTGGCCTCACGATGGGGGCAGGTTCATCACGCTCCCTGTCGTGCATACATACCATCCCGAAACGGGCAGGACCAATATCGGAATGTACAGGATGCAGATCCTCGGGAAGGATACGACTGCCATGCACTGGCAGAGGCATAAGACCGGGGCTTCACATTTTGAAGCCTGGAAAAAAGCCGGCAGGAGAATGCCTGTCGCCGTGACCCTCGGGGGAGATCCGGTTTATGCCTATTCGGCAACCGCCCCACTCCCTGAGAACATCGACGAATATATCCTTGCAGGGTTCCTGAGGAAAAAGAAAGTCAGCCTGGTAAAGTGCCTGACATGCGATCTTTATGTGCCTGCAGATGCCGACATTGTCATTGAAGGATACGTTGATCCCGCAGAAATGCCGGTCATGGAAGGCCCTTTTGGGGACCATACGGGGTTTTATTCGCTTTCCGACCGCTATCCCGTTTTTCACGTTACTTGCATTACCCACAGGAACAATGCGGTTTACCCGGCAACGATAGTCGGGATCCCACCCCAGGAGGATGCCTGGTTTACAAGGGCGACGGAAAGGATCTTCCTCGCACCCATAAAGATCGCGGTTCAGCCTGAGATAATTGACCTGCACATGCCGGATGCAGGCGTCGCCCATAATCTTGTCATTGTCAAGATCAGCAAATTGTACCCGGGCCAGGGGATGAAAGTGATCAGCTCGCTCTCGGGGGCGGGGCAGATGATGTTCACCAAGTATCTCGCTGTTGTAAGCGGGGATGTCGATATACGGAACTACAGAGAACTCCTGACATGTATCCTTGAGAACACCGATTTCAGTTCGGATGTGATCTTTACACGCGGGCTGCTGGATGTTCTGGATCATTCATCCGACGTGCTCTCCTTCGGAGGAAAGGCAGGCATCGATGCCACGCAGAAGCTTCCGGAGGAACTGCTGGCAAGGAAGCACTCACCTGTACCGGGGAAGACCGCCGTCCTTGTTGACCTGAATGAACTTCTGGATGTCCCGTTTATAAAGGGCTTCAACGCCGGGCTGCTCAGAGACGGGACCGGGCTCCTGGTGATAGGACTCGATCCTTCAGAGGACCCGGATTCCCGCACCAGGTTATGGAAGCTTCTCGAGGATGTCCGGACGCAGGAGGTGATCAGGCTTGTTGTTGTCGTTGACAATACCGTAAACCTTGATGACCTCTTCATGGTTGCCTGGCAGGTCCTCGGCAACTCGGACCCCTCCAGGGATCATCGTTTCATCGCACAGGACACCCTGCTGATCGATGGCACGATAAAATTTTACGGGGTCAGCAAGTTCCCGAGGAGATGGCCCAACGTTGTCTGTTCTGATGAAGCGACCGTCGGGGCCGTTGACCGGAAATGGGACCAGCTGGGTCTTGGGGCTTTTTTGCCGTCCCCGTCGATAACCTGCAGGAGGCTGGTTCGGAACGGGAAGGATGAGATCACCACCTGACCGGGGTCACACCAGGCTTATAATCTTCCCGATGAGTTCGGAAGGCTGGAATGGTTTGCTGATATAATCGTTAATTCCCGCCGCCAGGCAGATTTCCCTGTCACCAATCATTGCATCAGCCGTTATTGCGATTATCGGGATGCGCATCCCTGATCCTGCCTCATTTTCACGGATCTTCTCAGCGGTCATTATCCCGTCCATGACCGGCATCCTGATGTCCATAAGGATGATGTCGTAGGTTCCCAAAAAGAGTTTTTCCAGGGCTTCTGCCCCGTTCGAGGCTGTGTCGATGTTCCTGACTAGCGGCTTCAGGATCAGCAGGGTCATTCTTTGATTAATCAGGTTATCCTCGACCAGCAGGATATCAATATCCTTGATGTCTTTTCGCTTTTGTCCCGTGGCAGGGATACTGGCTTCAGTGCTCACGGCGGCTTCATTCCCGGCTTCAGCCGGACCGCATTCAAACGGAAGGGTAAATGTCAGGACAGTATAGTTATTGCCGTACTCCTGGATAAAGTGGCCCTTATTCAGCTCGATGAGCCGTGATGCGAGGAAGCCGTCTGAGGCCCCCTCGCTTATCATCGATATCCTGTTGTCGGTCTGGATCCTGAAGGCAATGTATTTCATTCCTTCCGACTCTCTCTCTTGCCTGAGGTTGATGGTCACCTTTACCGGGTTCTCAGGGACCTGGGCCTCGATTGAATTGAACAGGTCGATGAGTATCTGTTTCAGGACAATAGGATCCCCGGAGCAGTCATATTCATGGAAATCCTTCCTGGCGAAGATAAAATCGAGGTTTGCCTTTTCTCTTTGGCTGTAAAGGTCGATGGTGTTCTGAATGGCCGAAAGGATATTGAATTTAATATGTCTTTTTGATTCAAGCCTGAAACTAACAGCCGACTCCATTGTTAAATTATTAACAGTGGTGACCATATTTTTTACGGATGCTACAAATGATTCTACAAGTTCTTTCTGCCTGCCGTGAATGTCGGAATCCATCATAAGCTCTGAGATCAGGACTAGGTTATTGAGGGGTTCCCTGATACGGTGTGAAAAATCGGAGATCACGTCATCCTTCCGGATGCTTGAAGAGGAAGCATCCTGAAGGGAATTTCTGGTGACCTTAAGGAGCTCCTGGGCTTTCCTTAAAACGAGAATAAAAAGAGAAGCCGCGGCAATGACGAGGCAGCCTGACAGAAGCCGCAGGTTAAATGAGATCAGGATAACAGCCAGCAAAAGGCACAATATTGAGATCATCGAATACTGTCCGATCAGTTTCCTTCGCCTTTCGAACAAACCGTCAGGATCGTTTTCCCTGCCTCCGTCAGGACTGAAGTTATTTATTTCTTCTGCCATTTTCTCCTTGTTTAATATCAGATATGCAAAATTACGAAAACGGAAAGACATTTATACTGAACCAGAATTTTTCGGGAGTAAATGGAAAAAGTTTAAATTTGTTCCTGTGGTACAATTTTTGAACCGGGATTTAAAAGCATGCAGCAGTATGAAAAAATCACTGGGATTATTGATTCTCTCACTGGCAGTTGTTTCCGCGATGCCTCATGGAGCGGCTTTATGCCAGGAAAAGGAGGAGATGGTAAAGTACACTCCTGACTTTAAATTTATTGACGGCATCTATTTGAATTTTGAGCAGGTGAAGGCCAATTCCCCCATTCCAAAGGCAAAGATCCTCACCTCGACCGATTATAACGACAAGGATTTTTTCAAGAATATCCTGTCGGTTGACAAGATCTACTTCTATGACGGAATGGGCATACGCCAGGAAGTCGAACGGAACAGCATATGGGGATATTCGCGGAACGGGATCATATATATCCAGGTCCAGGGAAATTTCAACCGGATCACATTCGTAGGGAACATTTGTCATTTTGTGGCCGACATCACCTCCTCCGACAGCCGTTACAACAATCCCTATGGTTATTATGACCCCTATTATTCCTATTACTCTCCGTTTTATTCCCCATACTCTTATGACTATTATTCTCCTTACGGTTATTATAATTCTCCATACCGGCAGAATTCGGCGAGAAATGAGCTTAAGCAGTATATCATTGACTTTGAGTCGGGGAAGGTCCTTGAGTTCGACATTGAGAATACCGAGCTGCTTCTGATGAAGGACAGCCAGCTGTATGAGGAATATGTACAGCTGTCGCACAAGAAAAAGAAGGAATTGATGTTTGTATACATAAGGAAGTTCAATGAAAAGAATCCTTTGTATATTCCGGTCCCAGTATCAGAATAACCTGCTTTGATGAGAAAATTCCTTATAGCTGCATTTTTTGCCCTGCTGCCGGCCGCCCTGGAAAGCCAGGCGCCCTTCCCGACCGGTGCAGAGATCTCACAGTTCATGGCTTCGACAACATGCGTTGTCCTCGATGATGCCAATTCAGCCTATAACGCTCTGATAAAAAAAGCGGTCAGCAAATGCTGGAAAATTACTAAGCTTGAGTATATCAGAAAAAGCGAGTTTGAAAAGACCCGGAAGGATCCGGCCCGGTCGTTCCTGATTCTGACCGAAACAAGCTTTGAAAGGGATAAATCATCCACCTATTATAATTTTCTTAACCTTCTCCAGGGAAAGAATGTGGACAAGATCGGTGAAATGCCGGAGATCTGTGCAGTGCCGCTTTCACCTGCAGGTGAGGATGATTTGGATTACGGGTACCGACTGGAACCGCTCCTGAATTTCATGCAGAAGCATGCTGCCATGATATCGGAAGATCCGGGCCTTACCGGAAGGAGGTACCTCAGGTATTACAACAAGAACGTTCCCGAAGTGCCGGGCCGTACGATCCTGCTCAGGCAGGATGACCTTTCCCCGGCAGTGAATACGATCGAAAAGATTCGTGTCCTGTACAAGTATGATGTCAGGATAGTGCCCGAGGACACAATTATCAGGGCCATATCCGGGAAGCTTCCGAGGACCCTTGTCCTGGTAAAAGTGGGACCAGGGACTGAAAACAAGGGCCATGGCTTCTGTTTCAAAATGCTTATAGGCACCGACGACAATAACATGTATTACTATAACCAGCACCTGATCGACAGCAATAACCCTGACGGCCTCCTGCCGGCCGACCTTAAGCGGCTGGCAAGGTTCTGATCATGCAGCATTGGCCCCGGCGGACCGTCTTTAAATAAAAACCAGCTATGAACGAAATTCGCGTATTATCAGATTCGGAAAAGAACTGGGCTATGTTCTGCCACCTTACCGCTTTTGCCGGATTCTTTTTCCCGTTCGGCGGGATTATAGGTCCGCTTATCTGCTGGTTATCAAAGAAAGATGAATCGCAATGGGTCGATCAGAACGGGAAGGCATCCCTTAATTTCCAGCTTTCACTCCTGCTCTATATTGTGCTCGCCATTCCCCTATGCTTCATTATTATCGGCATCCCCATCGTGATGTTCATCGGTCTGCTCAAGGTGGTCTGCATCATCGTCGGCAGCATCAAGGCTGCAAAGGGTGAAGAATTCAAATACCCGCTTGCCATCCCGTTCATCCAGTAGGGGAATTTCTTAGGTCTTGCAGGTTTGGAATGTCCGGCAGGTCCTGCAGGTCTTACCAGTTTTGCCAGTTTTGAAGGTCATCCTGACAATCCAAACCTGCTCGACAATCCAAACCTGCTCGACAATCCAAACCTGCACGACATTCCAAACCTGCACGACATTCCAAACCGGCATGACTTTCAAAACCGGCAAGACCCTCCCTAAATGCCCGACTTTTTTATATTTTTGTCTTTTAGTTTTATCCTGAAATGACAAAGCCTTCCATACCAAAGGGGACCAGGGATTTTTCTCCCGGGGATGTCCTCAGACGTGATTATATTTTCGACACCATAAAGAGCGTATTCAGGCTTTACGGCTACCGGCCGATTGAAACGCCGGCAATGGAAAACCTTTCGACTCTTCTCGGGAAATACGGGGAGGAGGGGGACAGGCTGTTGTTCAGGATACTCAACTCGGGGAACTTTCTGTCTGACCTGAGCGACAATGACCTGCTGGCAAGGGAGACACTTAAGCTGTCATCCCAAATCTGTGAAAAAGGATTGAGGTACGACCTCACTGTGCCTTTTGCAAGGTATGTTGTCCAGCACCGGGAAGAGATCACTTTTCCCTTCAGGCGATACCAGATACAGCCGGTATGGCGCGGCGACAGGCCTCAGAAAGGAAGGTACAGGGAGTTCTTCCAGTGCGATGCGGACATAATCGGAAGTGATTCCCTGCTTAATGAGTTTGAGCTTGTAAGGCTCGTTGACGATATCTTTACCAGGCTCGGCATACTGATCACAATAAAGATCAACAACAGGAAGATCCTGTCGGGTATTGCCGAAGTGATGGGGGAGGCCGCAAAAGTCACGGATATAACTGTTGCAATCGACAAGCTTGAAAAGACGGGATTGGATGCGGTGATCGGGGAGCTTCAGGCCAAAGGGATCAGCAGCGCTGCTATCGGAAAACTAAGGCCGGTGCTGGAGTTAACCGGCGGCACCTCCGACAAGCTTGACCGGCTTCACGGGCTGTTTACCGGATCTGCTGCCGGTTCCAGGGGAGTGGAGGAATTGAGGACACTCTTTTCCTTTATTGAAGGGAGCAGGCTTAATGCCGGTGTCGAGCTCGATCTCACACTGGCCAGGGGGCTCAATTACTATACCGGCGCCATTATCGAGGTAAAGTCGAAGGAGGTCAATATAGGAAGTATCTGCGGGGGAGGCCGTTACGACAACCTTACAGGTGTGTTCGGGCTCGAAGGCGTTTCAGGGGTCGGCATATCATTCGGTGCCGACAGGATCTATGATGTGCTGGCACTGCTGGGAAGATTCCGGGAAGAAGGGAGTACCGGTGTCCGTGTCCTGGTGACAAACTTCGGCGGCGGGCTTGTCCGGTACGCGCTGGATCTTGCTGACAGGCTCAGGAATGCAGGCATCAGTACAGAATTTTATCCGGACGCGGGAAAGCTGAAAAAGCAAATATCCTATGCCGATTCGGGGAAGATCCCGTTTGTAGTGCTTGCCGGGGAAGAGGAAGTAAAGAATAACAAGGTCACTCTCAAAATAATGACATCCGGGGAACAAAAGGAGCTTGCGCCCGATGAGCTTACGGGGTTTGTAAAAAACTATCAGTTACACGGAGAACACGGAGGAGGCACGGAGAACACAGAGGCTTAGCGCATGTTTCTTTGCACCTGCTCCGTGTAACGGAATTCGCTCTTTCGAAACTCACGAATATTGGTAACTTTGCCTGACTAACCAACCAAGGCTCCAATGGCACTTCAATGCGGGATTATCGGTATAACGAATGTAGGTAAAACAACTATATTCAATTGCATTTCCAATACAAAGGTTGAAACCAGCGCATTTGCTTTCAGTGCCACCAAATCGAACATCGGTGTAATACAGGTGCCTGATGAACGGCTCTATGAGCTCGAAAAGCACCAGGTGACCGAGAAGATCGTTCACACAACAGTCGAGATTGTCGACATCCCCGGGCTCGCCCGCGGATCGAACAAGGGAGAGGGCGTAGGGAACAAGTTCCTCGGCGATATCAGAAACACGGATGCACTAATCCACGTGCTGAGATGTTTCGACAATGAGATGCTCCCGCATATTGACGGATCAGTAGACCCGGTCAGGGATATGGAGACCATCGATTTTGAGCTTCAGGTGAAAGATATGGAGTCGATAGAAAAGAAGCTCCAGCGTCTCGAGAGAGCTGCCAGGACCGGCGACAAGGATGCAAAGCAGGCGTGCGAAGTTATTGTGAAGTACAGGGAGCACATCGGGAATTTCCACAATGCCCGCACGCTTCAGGTGAAGGATGAGGAGAGGAAACAGATCGACGATCTGTTCCTGTTGACAATGAAGCCTGTTATGTATGTCTGCAATGTGGACGACGGTTCGGCGACCTCCGGCAACAAATACACCGACGCAGTCAGGGAAGCCCTGAAAGGCAAGGACGCCGAGGTCATAGTCATTGCAGGAGAGCTGGAAGCGGAGATTGCTGAACTGGAAAGCAGGGACGACAGGATGGCTTTCCTGAAGGATGCAGGGCTTGAGGAAGCAGGAGTTGACAAAATGGTGAGGGCCGCCTACAAAATGCTTAACCTTCAGACATTCTTTACGGTAGGACCGAAGGAGATCAGGGCCTGGACCATCAGGAAGGGCATGACTGCCCCGCAGGCGTCAGGAGTGATCCACTCCGACCTGGAACGGGGATTCATCAGGGCGGAAGTGATGAAATATCATGATTTCATAACCCTAGGATCGGAGCATGCCTGTAAGGAGGCCGGGAAATTCTTTATCGAGGGGAAAAACTACATTGTTGATGACGGAGATATCCTTCACATAAGATTTAATGTTTAGGACCCGGATACCGAAATACCTGCTTGTACTGTTCTGCTTCACGACCCTGTCGGCCCAGGTTTCATTTCCGGCACAGGATAAGAATGAAAAACTGAGGGCCCTGGTCAGGGAAGCGGGGCAGGCGGAAGTGATCATGAAAAAGCCGGGTCCGGCGGAACTCGAAATCCTTACCAGGAACGTTTCAATTGCCTCAGTATCGGGAGAGGAAGTCCGGATCATCCTTTCCCCGCTGACTGTAGAGTGGTTCATCTCGGGGAATTACAGCTATTCCCTCCCCGAAACGGTACCGGGAAAAGGCATCGTTTCGTCGAAAAGCCTGAATCAGGCACTGGCGTGGGAATCCTATCCCAGCTATTCCCAGTACGATTCGACAATGAGGTCTTTCACTAACACTTTCCCGGGTTTATGCAGGCTTGACACTATCGGCTCAAGCATTCTCGGAAAGCTGGTGCTTGCGGTAAGGATAACAAGTAACAGTTTCACGGATCAGTACAAACCGAACGTTTTCTTTACATCCTCAATGCATGGCAACGAAACAGGAGGATTTGTGCTGATGCTCCGGCTCTCACAGTATCTCCTTCAGAATTATGGCATTGACCCGTACGTCACCAACCTGGTTGATAACCTCGAGATCTGGATCAATCCGCTTGCCAACCCCGACGGCACTTACAGGACCGGCAATGAGATAATCAACCCTGTGCGCGATAATGCCAACGGATACGATCTCAACAGGAACTTCCCTGATCCGGAGGCGCCCGGGACAATTCCCCAAAAGGAGACAAAAGATATGATGAGGTTCCTTTCCTCTCACCGATTCAACCTTTCCGCAAATTTCCACTCGGGATCGGAAGTTACTAACTACCCCTGGGACCGCTGGGCCAGGGACCACGCCGACGCCGCCTGGTTTTACCAGATCTGCCGGAGGTACGCCGATACGGTCCATGTTTATTCTCCCGCCGGTTATATGACCGACCTGGACAATGGTGTAACCAACGGATATGCCTGGTATTCTGTGTACGGAGGCAGGCAGGATTATGTGACCTGGTCGCTGAACGGCAGGGAAATAACGATTGAGATAGACCACAACTTCATAACTCCCGTTACTGCTCTCCAGTCCCTGTGGGAATCGAACCGCAGATCACTGCTCGGGTATCTTGAGAATGCACTTTACGGGATACATGGCTCCGTAGTCGATTCAGACACCGGCGGGCCGGTTTCCGCAAAGATAACAGTGGAAAACCATGACAGGGACAATTCGGAAGTCTACTCCGATACAGCCACCGGGGGCTTTGTGCGGCTGATCTACCCGGGGGTATGGAACCTTGATTTTTCAGCGGACGGATACAGGGATACGGTCATTCAGAATGTCACGGTCACCGACCGGCAGACTACAACGCTTGATGTGAAATTGAAACCGTTCAGGAAATCCAGGCCAGACCTGAGCCATGATGTTGTCGTGTACCCCAGCCCGGCATCCGGCATCATAAAGGTTATCTTTTCCGATAAGCTCAAGGACATGGATAACATAAGCATTTATAACATTTCAGGGGCCAAAGTGTGGACATCCGAAATTGATGAAACGGCCGGGGCCCCGCAGGAAATAGATATAAGCAGGTTTGCGGCCGGGGTATATATCATGGTTGTGAGAAACAAGACAACCGGCCATTCGGGAACCATCAGGTTCACTGTTATGGGATCGCGGTGAATTTTCACCTTATTTAACAGATGAAACTTGCTGCGCTGTTTAAATAAATTACTTTTGGAATTTTAATTTGCCGGCGTTTTCACTGCCAGAAATTTTTCCTGCCGATGCCGGCAGCCTGGAGAAGGATTTGTTAATAAATTAACAATAACACGTAGAGTATGATCAGGAGATTAACTGTAGCTGCTGTGCTGTTTTTGACAGGCTTTTTCAAGCTATGCGGACAGGGGGCATATCTGCCGCCCGACAAGCCGAAGCTGATAGTGGGCATTGTTGTTGAACAGCTCAGGTATGATCAGATCGAGAGGTTAAGGGACAAGCTTTCCGATAACGGGATCAAAAGGCTGATCAACGAGGGGACATCTTTCAGGAATGCTTCCTTCGAATATATGCTTACCCAGTCGGCACCGGGCTTTTCGACAATTGCGACCGGGACGGAGCCGGCATACCACGGGATAACTTCCGACAACTGGTACCTGCCGCTTAAGAATGAGTTCATTTATTGCACAAAAGACATCTCGGTGAATCCTGTGGGAGGCAGTTATGAATCGGGTCTGCATTCACCCCTGAATCTTCAGGCGTCATCGTTTACAGATGAGCTAAAAATGGCGACCAAAGGCAGGGCAAAGGTTTTTTCGGTGGGGATGAAGGAGATGGCAGCTATTTTTTCCGGCGGCCATTCCTCAAATGGTGCCTTCTGGTACGACAACACCACCGGGACCTGGATGACTTCGACCTACTACATGACCTCGCTGCCTGCCTGGGTGAATGACTTCAATGCCATGAAAAGCTCCGACAGCTATCTCGATATGCAGTGGACCCTTTCCCATCCCGGTGCTGACTATTCGGATTGTCTTCCGGATACCAACAAGTTCGAATCAGGATTCTCCGGAAAGGTCTTCTTCCCTTACGATCTGAAGAAGATGAGCCAGCATTCATCGGGGAAGAACCGCCGGGACTATGAATTGCTGAGGGAAACACCATATTCCGACACCTACACCACCGACTTCGCGATAAAGCTCCTCGAAAATGAGCAGCTGGGTGCGGATGATGTTACCGATTACCTTTCAATCTGCTATTCATCAACTGATTATATCGGTCACAGGTTTGGTCCTTCTTCTTATGAATCGGCCGATGCCATTTTCCGGCTTGACAAGGATATCGAGATGCTCCTTAACTGGCTGAACGACAAGGTTGGCAAGAAGAACATCCTGGTTTATTTCACGGCTGCCCACGGGATCTCAGAAATACCGCCTGTCATGGAAAGCTCGAGGATCCCGGCAGGGTATTTTAATAAGAACCAGGCCCTTCAGCTCCTGAGGACTTATCTTAATGCGACCTATGGAGAGGGAAACTGGGTCAGGGGATTCAGCGAGCGGCAGGTCTACCTTAACAGGACACTGATCGAGGATGCGCGCATCCCGCTGGAAGATATCCAGAAGAAAGTGTCGAGGTTCCTCATCCAGTTTACCGGGATATCTTCAGCTTACCCTTATACCATATTTGAAGCCAATGATTTCGGGAACGGGCATTTAAAGAAGATCGTAAACAATTTCAGCCCGCTCAGGTCAGGCGATGTGATCGTCACGCTGAATCCGGGATGGGTGGAAAAGGAAGATGACCAGGTAACTGATAATAATTCACCATACGAGTACGATTCGCATGTGCCTCTTATCTGGTATGGATGGACTGTTAACAGGGCTTCCGTAATGAGAAAGGTCAATATGACCGATATAGCGGCAACCCTCTCTTCCCTTTGCAAGGTTCCTTATCCCAATTCATGCACGGGTGAACCGATGCCGGAGTTGTTCAGGTAGCTGTCGCGGATCCTGCAGGCCTCGGCAAGCAGTCCGGGATTGGCCTCGCAGCTGTTTCCCAGGATGATGAGGTCGGCCCCTGCCTCGAATGTTTCCCTGATCTCCTCCGCGCTTTTCAGTCCGCCCCCCACTGCGACCGGGATGGTGACACTCTCCCTGACCGCTTTCACAACAGATGCCGGGACAGGATTCTGGGCGCCGCTTCCTCCTTCAAGATAGATCATGCTCAGGCCGAGCATCTCTCCGGCAAGAGCTGTTGCAACCACAATTTCAGGCTTGTCGGGAGGTATTGCCTCGGTCTGGCTGATATACTCCACTGATGTTTTTCTTCCGCCTCCGACAAGGATATAGCCTGCTGAGACCAGCTTCTCCCTGACATCCCTCAGGTACGGGGCTGCGGTTACATGATTGCCGATAAGCAATTCCGGGTTCCGTCCGGAGATGAGTGAAAGCAGGAGGATTGCATCGGCTTTCCGGCTGAGCTGGAGGAGGTTCCCAGGGAAAAGGACCACCGGGATAGTGCAGTTCCTTTTTACATCATCGATTAGGTCATCAATGCTATTGAATGTGATGCTGCCGCCCGCAAAAATATAGTCCGCATGGAATTCTTCCGCGATTTCAAGGATCCTTTTAAGTCCTTCACCGCCAGACTTGTCAGGATCGAGCAATATGGCAATGCTTTTCCTGCGAGGAAAGTTATGCTTTATCATAGTTCTTTTTTGTCCAGACTATGGAATAGTTGTCATATCTAGTATAGAAGAGATCGAACGATTCATTTATCCTGCTGGTGAGTACGCTTCCCCTTATCTCACCCGAATCCTTCACCTCGAAAGGCTCGATGGTGATGTTCTTCCTGAAATTGATGCCTTCCTTGTCGCAGATCTTGTAGAGGGCCTCCTTGGCGCACCAGTGGAGGTAGAGATGGTATTTCCTCTTTTCGGGCTCATCGGTTATTTTCTCTTTCCTGTTAAGGAATTTGAAGGCGATCGAGGCAATATTCCCACTCATGTATTCGAGATCAATGCCCACCTTCTCATCCTTGCTGAGCAGGATTGAAGTAAGCTTGTTCGAATGGGAAATGCTTATGAACCTCGAACCGTCCTTCAGGAAAGGCTTGTTGCTCCTGTTGTAGACGATCCTTGCATCACTTCCGATCAGTTCCGCCAGCAGGGCCCTGACACTAAGGAATTCGAGCTTTCGGGAGGTACTGGCGAACACCTTGTACTTTTTACTGTCGGCCTGATCGAATACTACCATGTTGAGAAGGGTATCAATATCCTCCTCGATCTTCCAGACTCCGAGGATAGTTGATTCATTCAGGTAATGTTTTGTAATACAACCCATCAGGCGGCAACAATTTACTTACTTTTCCATTTAAGGGTTTCGATAAGATGAACGATATCAGCCCTGAAGAAATCTATGACCGGGGCAAGTGAATCTGCATTTGGCTCAGCGGCAAAATAGAGTGATCCCCTGAGGTAATGCCTTGTGCTGTCGGTGACATAGAACTGGACGGCTGTTGCCGTGTTCCCTTTCAGGTCGTACAGCGTGCCGTAAACCCTGTCGGCACCGTTGTTCACAGGGTGTTCATTTATCGCATCAGCCTTGGTTATGTGGTTCTTGATGTTCATGGTATAGGTCTGCTCGATAAGGCTGGCAAGGTCTCCATTTATATCTTTATATGTCAGATAGATCCTCGCTTTGTAGACTGGGAATTCAATGTTGAACCAGCCGCGGTCGGAAGAGTTCCCGTTATCGAAGGAGATCTTCCCGTAAACAGGGTACTCGAAAGTGAGAGGCAGTCCGTTCCTGTTCATGGAGTCAGTTAATGCCGAGTAATTTTTGGGCGGCATATCGATCCTGAAATAGCCCCTCGGCCTAGGAACCGCAACCTCCCTGCACGACACAAGCACACCAGCCAGCAGGACTGCCAGGATGGTTTCACTCCTCAGTAGTTTCCTTATTTCCATTTTTGATCTCAACCCTTATTTCCTTTATTCGTCTTTTGTCGGCGGATTCAATTCTGAAGGTAAAGTTCCCGTATCTTACGATCTGTCCTTTCTGGGGGATCTCGCCCGTTAGTTCGAGGATCAGCCCAGCGAGCGTTTCGGATTCACCCCTCACATCCTCAAACGGATCATCCTCCGCTTCAATTATCTTGAAGAAGTCATTCAGGAGAATTTTCCCCTCAAAAATGAAAATATTGTCATCCAGCTTCCTGAACATGGGTTCTTCCTCATCGCTCTCATCCGTAATTTCGCCCACGATCTCCTCGAGGACATCCTCGAGGGTAATGAGCCCGGAGGTTCCTCCGTACTCATCGATCACGATCGCCATATGTATTTTTTTCAACTGAAATTCCTTGAGCAGGTCATTGATTTTTTTAGTTTCCGGGACAAAATGCGGCGGGCGCATCAGTGACTGCCATTTGAAATTATCAGGGTTCTTGGTATAGGGAAGAATATCCTTGGCATAAAGGATGCCTCTTACGGAATCGAAGGTCCCTGAATAAACCGGTATCCTCGAGAACCCCGATTCAATAATTGTCGATTTCACCACATTGAAGCCAGAAGCGGCGTTGACCGCCGTCACATCGATCCTGGGGCACATGATCTCACTGACGTTAATGTTGCCGAAATTGACGATTCCTTTCAGGATCTTCTCATCCTCATTGATATCGTCGGAAGCAAGTTCCAGTGCGTCGGACAGATCGCTCATGCTTATGGCCGAGCGTTTTGAGGCAGTTCTTTTCTTCACCGAGGCGGTTGAGGCGATAAGCAGGGCCGTTATCGGCCTGAACACCTTCTCAAGAACCGAAAGAGGGTAAGCCATTGAAACTGCCATGGGGACCTGGTTCTTCGTGGCATAGACCTTCGGCATTATTTCTCCGAAGAACAGGAGCAGGAAGGTGATTATCACCGCTTCGATAACGAAGCCCAGTAGCGGGCTGAAGCTGAAGTCAAATATCCTCGCGGTGAGAAATGCTGCGAGGAGTACGATCGTTATGTTCAGGGTATTGTTTGCCACCAGGATTGTACTCAGCAGTTTTTCCGGTGAGCTGTGAAGCTTAAGGGCCATGGAGGCCTTTTTGCCCTTCCGGGTTTTCAGCTTCTCGATATCTTCAGGCTTGAGTGAGAAGTATGCCACTTCGCAGGCTGATATCATTCCCGACCCTATCAGGAGGAGCGCAAGGATTACAATGCCTGCAATAACCTTTATGTCAGGGGCATAAACAGTTATGCCCTGAAGAGCTGAAGCTGCAAATATTGTAAAGAAACAATCCGTGTCCAATTGAAACACTTTTATTAAAGGCCTCTAAAAAGGCAGATCGTCTTCGTTTTCAGGCTGGTAGGGAACAGGAGGTTCATTGAGCTCAGGGCCGGGGGCATCCTTGCCTGACATTTGGGTCTTTTCGGCCTCTGCCTGTTGTGCGGGGGTGGTTGAAACCTGTTTCTTGTCGAGCAGAAGCATGGCATCAGCAAGGATTTCGGTTATGTATTTGTTGTTTCCGTCTTTATCAACATATGATCTGGTCTTGATCTTGCCTACCACATAAACCTGCGACCCTTTTTTGACTGTTTTTTCTGCTACCTCGGCAAGGGCCCGCCACAACACAATATTATGCCATTCCGTGGTGGTAATTGTTTCTCCCTGCTGGTTGGTATATGACTCGCTTGTGGCCAGGGGGAAGGTTGCTTTTGCAGCTCCTTTTTCGAAATAACGGACAACCGGATCTTTACCGACATTGCCCACAAGAATGACCTTATTGACTGACATATAGTTATGAATTTGTAATTTCCTTAAATTTCCCGGTAAAGTTAATAAAAATACGCATGATCCCATCCCGGCAGGCATCAATAAATGAAGTGGCTGGCTGCATGGATACCTGCTGACCGGGGGCGGTCATTCCCGCTTACACAGGGCGGAAATGATGCCTCTGAACATTTCTATTTAGTTGTATTTTAGGCAATAATAAATTTGAGAGAAAAAAAATTATTCTGTAACTGTTTCAATTTAAACAAATAATATTTTTATATTTGCAGGGTTGAAAAAAACGAATACTCAAAATAATTTGTTGAATTTTAAACTTCACTGAAATGACTAAAGCAGACATTGTTAACGAAATTGCCAAGAACACTGGTATTGAAAAGGTGACAGTTCAGAAGACTGTTGAGGCTCTGATGGATACGATAAAGCATTCGATGGTTACGGGTAGTAATGTTTATCTCAGGGGCTTCGGTAGCTTTATAGTTAAGAAAAGAGCAAAGAAAACAGCAAGGAATATCTCAAAGAATACAACCATTATAATTCCTGCACACAATATCCCGGCATTCAAACCTGCGAAATCATTCATTACAAAAGTTAAATCACACGTTAAGAAATAAATTGACATGCCAAGCGGTAAAAAAAGAAAGAGACATAAGATGGCTACACACAAACGTAAAAAACGTTTGCGTAAGAACAGGCACAAGAAGAAATAGGTTACCAGGGTGTAGTCTTGATAAAATGCCTAACCTAAAGATCCAGTGGTCTTTAGGTTTGTTGTATTAATATGAGGGTTATTGTGATTTAGTGTCAGCTCAGATTGGTATAGTGACGTGGGAAACAAGGATTTAATCATTGATGCCGGAGAAGCTGAAGTCTCCCTGGCCTTGCTGGAAGACAAGCAGTTAATCGAACTAAACAAGGAAAAGCGAAATATAAAATTCTCCGTCGGGGATATTTACCTGGGTAAGGTAAAGAAAATAATGCCCGGCCTGAATGCAGCTTTTATAAATGTCGGTTACGAAAGGGACGCCTTCCTTCATTACCTGGACCTGGGTGCCCAGTTCCGGACGCTCCATAAATATTACTCAACAGCCGTCCAGCGACAGGGCAGGATAGTTCCTCTTCACAAGTTCAAAATGGAAGAGGACATTGACAAGGAAGGGAAGATAACCACTGTCCTCAATACCGGACAGACGGTCATTGTTCAGATCACCAAGGAACCGATCTCTACAAAGGGTCCCAGGCTTGCATCCGAGATCTCACTCGCGGGACGGAACCTGGTACTGATGCCGTTCTCAGACAAGGTATCGATTTCTTCAAAGATCGAAAGCTCAGAAGAGAAAAATCGGCTGAAGACGCTTGTTCAGAGCATAAAGCCGAAAAATTACGGTGTAATAGTCAGGACTGTTGCCGAAGGGAAAAAAGTTGCGGTCCTCGACTCGGAGCTTAAAGAACTGGTAAGGAAATGGGAATCAGCCTTCAACAGTATACGGAAGGAAACGAAGTCGCCCAGGCTCTTCATCGGCGAGATGAACCGGACTTCCACTATCCTGAGGGACATGCTGAACGTCACGTTCAACAGCATTCATATCAACGATCCGGCACTCGCTGAAGACATTAGAAAGTATATCAGGGAGATTGCTCCCGAGAAGGAGAAGATAGTAAAGCTTTACAGCGGCTCCATACCGATTTATGATCATTTCGGGGTCAACAAGCAGATAAAGGCGCTCTTCGGAAAGACTGTCTCGTTCAAGCACGGCGCCTATCTTATTATCGAACATACCGAGGCGCTGCACGTCATCGATGTTAACAGCGGCAACAGGTCCCGCACAGGAAACGACCAGGAGACGAATGCCCTGGAGGTGAATCTGGAGGCTGCTACCGAAATTGCCCGCCAGCTTCGCCTAAGGGATATGGGGGGGATAATTGTTGTCGATTTCATCGACATGCAGTCGCAGGAGAACAAACAGCAGCTCTTCGACAAGATGAAGGATATGATGGCGAACGACAGGACCAAGCATAATATCCTTCCGCTCTCAAAGTTCGGGCTCATGCAGATTACCAGGCAGCGTGTAAGGCCCGAGATGAACATAGTTACGGATGAAATTTGTCCGTCGTGCCTGGGGACCGGCCGCAGCCGTCCGACCATTCTGTTCACCGATGAGCTCGAAAGAGCCCTTTCCTTCATTGTCGGAAAAATTAAGACCAGGAAGATCATTCTCAATGTTCATCCCTTTGTTGCTGCTTTCCTCCAGAAAGGAGTCATTCCACTCTGCAGGAAATGGAATATGAAATACAGGATTCTCCTTAAAGTGCAGGCTGTTCCCTCATATCACATGCTGGAATACCATTTTTACGACAGGTTTGAAAATGAGATTGACCTTGCCTAGTCAATTCCGTCTCGCTCAGGGTTTCCGCCCGGGCCGTTAAAAACAACGATCGATCACTTATACAGTTCAAAACAGGACCATATGCCAAGAAAGTTACTTTTCCTCTCGCTGCTTCTGACCGTTTCAGTGTCCGCCATATCCCAGATCTATGATCCAGTGGCATGGGACTTCGGTTTTGAGAAAAAGGGTGACGACAAGTATGATCTTATTTTTACGGCAACCATTGAAAAGGGATTCCATATTTATGCAATGGACGTTCCGAAGGGAGGTCCGATTCCAACCACATTTTCATTTGATTCTCTGCCGGCGTATGTTCTCGACGGCAAGACGAGGGAGGTGACCGTTCCCGATGAGATATTCGACGAAGCATTCGGATTCAAGATCAGGACCATAAGCAACAAGGCCGAATTCCGGCAGGAGATCACTGCCAGGGAACCTTCATTCACAGTAAGGGGAACACTGAATTTCATGTCGTGCAATAATTCCACCTGTTCACCCCCGAAAGATGTGGAATTCGCCATTAACATTGGCGGTACGAAGGCAGCCGGGCCCGTTGCTGCGGTCAGGTCAGCTGACAATGGCACACCTGCCCCTCACAGCGGGCTACTAAGGTTCTTTCTCCTGTCGCTTCTTGCAGGGTTTGCCGGGGTGCTGACGCCGTGCGTATTCCCGATGATCCCGATGACGGTTGCCTTTTTTTCTCGGGAATCCGGAAACAGGGCAAAATCGATTATCAATGCTCTCATTTTCGGGTTTTCCATAATGCTTATTTATTCCCTGCTGGGTGTGATAGTCTCACTTACAAGCGCCGGGGCAGGATTTGCCAATGCGCTCGCAACGAACTGGATACCCAACCTTATATTCTTCCTTCTGTTTGTCGTGTTTGCAGCTTCTTTCTTCGGAGCATTCGAGATAGTGCTTCCCAACAAATGGGTTACCGGGGCTGATTCGAGGGTCGACAGGGGAGGATGGATTGCAGCATTTTTTATGGGGCTTACCACGGTGATCGTTTCATTTTCCTGCACTGGTCCCATCGTAGGCGCCCTGCTGGTCGAGGCTGCTTCCGGGGAGGTCCTCAGGCCGGTGACTGGAATGTTCGGATTCGGGCTTGCTTTCGCCCTTCCGTTCACATTGTTTGCCCTTTTCCCGTCGGTAATGGCCAGGCTGCCCAAATCGGGCGGATGGCTAAACTCGGTCAAAGTGGTTCTTGGGTTCCTTATGCTGGCGTTCAGCATGAAGTTCCTGATGACCATAGACAGCGTATACGATCTCAGGCTCCTTTCGAGGGAGATTTACCTTTCAGTATGGATAGTGTTATTTTCACTCCTGGGCCTCTACCTTATGGGAAAGATCAAATTCCATCTCGACAGCGATCTTCCCTATATAGGGACCTTCAGGCTCTTTCTGATCATCACCGTGTTTTCATTTGTGGTATGGCTCGCTACGGGCCTTTTCGGGGCCCCGCTGAAAGGTTTGTCGGCACTGCTTCCGTCGCCCACCAGTTCGGCTCTTTACATCGGAAGGACCAGCCAGTTACAGCAGAAATCGCCTGACGGAGAACCTGCTTTTCCGGAAGGTTCAGTTTGCGCCGCTCCAAGGTTCGGCGATATATTTGAGATGCCGCTTGGGCTTACGGGCTATTTTGATTTCAGGCAGGGCCTTCAATGTGCAAAGGAACAGGGTAAGCCGGTTCTCCTGGATTTTAAGGGGCATGCATGCGCCAATTGCAAGCTCATGGAAGCAAGGGTCTGGTCCGATCCCGAGGTCCTCAAAAGGCTGAGCGAAAACTTTGTCATAGTATCACTTTATGAGGACGACAGGACGATGCTTCCTGAAAATGAATGGATTACATCTAAGATTGACGGGAAGGTGAAGAAGACGATAGGGAAGGTGAATGAAGATCTCGAAATATCTCTTTTCAACACAAATGCCCTTCCGCTTTATGTTATCACCGATCATGAAGGGAAACCGCTCAATAAGCCGATGCCGACAAACCTGAATATTTCGGAGTACAAAAGCTGGCTTGATGAGGGGGCAGCCCTCTTCAATAAAACGAAATGATGCCTTACCTGAGGTAAATATTTCCCCGGGTGGCGTCGATTGTTATTTTCCTGGAACCGGGATCCCTTCCCACCGTTCCTGTTGAAATGTATTCCTTCCTTTCCTCGTTTATTGTTTCCTTCTCCGATTTTGTGTTCCTGTCGGGCAGTACAACGAAAGAATTCGTGTGCCTTATTTCATAGCTGAATGAAACGGAGGGATCGCAGGAAAGTGTGACGTCGGAGTTTACCGATCTGATATCAAGATCACCGGACAGGTTCTCTACCTTTGCCACGTCAAGGCTTCCGTATTTAAGCGTAAGCTTTCCTCCCTTGCCGAGCTGTTCAATCTTAAAATCAGTAAAATACGAAGTCCCGTCGAGTTGAGAAATGTTGTCAATGAAGAACTTGTCCCTTCTCGACTCGGTCTCGACCACGCCGGCTTTCCCCAGATTGAATCTTGAAGATGTGGAGTTTATCGAAAGATCGCTGCTTTCCCCGATGACCAGCTCGGAAAATGATGGCTGCAGCCTGGCACTCCTTACAGATCCGATATCGGCATTCGCGAAGCTTAGCTTCATTTCTGAGATCTTTTCAAGAGAATTTGCCTTGAATGATCCATTTGAAAGCGTTACCGACAAAGTTCCGCTGTTGCTCTCCATGGTGACATCTCCCAGCTGGTTGCTGAGATTGATGTCGATATAATCCGGGGTATTTATATAATAGTTGATCTTTACCCTGGAATTATATTCTATAACCTTATCTGTGAGCCCTTTGAAGCTTTCGAGGATTTCAGTGAGGTTCTGGTCGAACTTAGTTCTGGCAATTACCAGGGAAGAAGTTCCCGTCATGTCGACAGATATTCCTCTGAACATTTTTTCAAGCTTGTCGCGTGACGGTGCAAAAGCCTGGATTTCTGCCATTATGGAGACAGAATCCTTTCCCCAAGATGTCAGATGAATGTCTCCGTACTTATTATCCAATTCCAGCCTGGTGTTCCTCCCGGCGGGGAATGACTGGATGAAGTTACGCCTTTCTGAAACTGATTGTGCTGATAAAGAACATGTTATGACAAATATCACTGTAGCTGCCAGGATTTTTGGGTGTTTCATGAATCTGGATTTAGTCTGGTTGGGATGCAAGATTGTTATTTTATTAACAAATAGACGGATATGCAGCTTTAAAAGTTTCATAAAAGAACGGCAATTACAGGTTTTTATCGTGCAATTCATTGTCACTCTTTAAAAAACAGGCCGGGATTACATTCAATTCCAAATTTAACATGTATCTTTACTATTCAGATCGTAGAAAAACTAGACTTTACAGGTTTATACCAAAAGATATTTAAGGAGACTGTTTAACAAGAAGAAGCTTTTTTACTGTCCAAAAAAAAGCAATTTTTCCATTCTTTTCATGGCTGCCCCTGACCGCAAACGTCGGGGGCTTTTTTTGGCCGTTAAATAGTGTTAAAAGAGAATTATACACCATAGTTCCGTATTTCAATTTGGTTATATTGCAGCATGAAAAACTGGGTATTATGAGCAAGGTATTGGGATTGATGGTTCTTGCTGCGGTACTTGCCGATTGCAGCGGTGACGAGGTTCGTTTGAAAAGGCAGGCTGACAGGATACATGAAAAGATCTTATCAGTAGACTCCCATTGTGATACTCCGATGGATATCATGGAAGAGAATTTCAATCTCGGCGAGAAGCATAAGGAAGGATGCGTCGATCTCCCGAGAATGAAGGAAGGAGGGCTTGATGCTGAGTTCTTTGCTGTCTTTACGCAGCAGGGACCAAGGGATGATTCCACCTTCACCTTGGTTCATGAACGTGCGTTGAAGACCATTGATGCAATCAAGAGGAATGTGACTGAGTATCCCGACCTTGCCGGCATGGCGTACACCCCCGGTGATGCCTACCGGCTAAAGAAGGCAGGCAAGATTGCCGCTTTTATCGGGATTGAAAACGGGTACCCTGCCGGGAAGGACCTTTCGAGGATAAAGGAGTTTTATGACCTGGGAGCGAGGTATATGACTCTCGCTCATACAAGGAACAATGATATCTGTGATTCCTCGACCGATCCGAACGGTGCTGAGAACAACGGCCTGTCAGACTTTGGCCGGAAGGTGGTTCAGGAAATGAACAGGCTTGGAATGATGATCGATGTTTCACACATCTCCGATAAATCATTTTATGATGTATTGTCCTTGTCAAGGGCACCGGTGATTGCTTCTCATTCATCATGCAGGGCGCTCTGCGAGAATGCCAGGAACCTTTCCGACGACATGCTCCTGGCGCTCAAGAAGAACCGGGGGGTGATCCAGATCTGCATCCTGAGCAACTATATTAAAACACCCGAACCTAACCCCGAGATGGAGGCACAGCTGAAAGCGCTCAAGGGAAAATTCGGTGACTACAATTCGCTGCCTGACGATAAGAAGAAAGAGATGCGGGCTGAATTCAGGACGATCCAGGGAAAATTTGAAAAGCTGGCTACCGTCAAGGATGTGGTCGACCATATTGATCATGTAGTGCAGGTTGCCGGTATCGATTATGTCGGAATCGGGACTGATTTCGACGGTGGGGGCGGAGTCGAGGGCTGCAGGAGTGTTGCAGACATGAAGAATATTACAGTCGAGCTTCTGAGAAGAGGTTACAGGAAGGCCGAGATCGAGAAGATCTGGGGCGGAAACATTATGAGAGTCCTGAAGGAAGTGGATAAGCTGAAAGGTTAGGAACTTTTTTGAACCGCAAAGGGCGCAAAGTTTTTACACAAAGGGCGCAAAGAAGCCTGATAATAGTTCCTTTGCGTTCTTTGCTTATTCTTGGCGGTCTTTGCGGTTAAATCTTTACCCTGGAGAATCTCAGCATTCTTACCATCCAGCCTGGGAGAGGGCTGTAGTTCTTCCTCTTCCTCAGATCAAGGTAGATGCCAAGTTTTTTCAGGATTGGAAGCTTGTGAGTTTCGACAAACTCTATAAGAGTCCCATCGGGATCCTCGATATAGGCAAAATGTCCTGCCGCTTCACCCATGTCGAAGCTGGAATCGTGGTGAGCTGAACGGCTGTTGACGGTAAACGGGAATCCGGCCGATTTGCAGGCGTCCTTCAAGCTGTCGAAATTCCTGACATCATAGCAAAGGTGAATGAATCCCGGATCGCCCCAGAACCTGTTCTGCATAGTCTTCTTCCCGGGCTTGCCTGTGGCGCTGATAAGTTCAATATAGCTCTGTCCGAAAACATCGCTGAAAAAGCTGCTGAAAGGTTCCGAACATTTCAGGAGGACCCGCCGGAACTCCTGGTCACCGCCGGGAAGAGCCGCCAGGTCGGGGAAAACTGCTGTCTTATCGTATACGATTTCGTCATAGCCCAGAATTCCGGAATAGACTTTCCTTGCACTTTCGATGGAAG
>JGI20215J15232_1000023_pt1 | contig 67026 bp, 56 predicted proteins | sample WetSurMetagenome_2_FD_15232 | JGI IMG/M metagenome (IMG submission 15232) | reverse complement strand
GCTTCCTTGTATAAGTATGATCTTGGTGCTGGTCGGAATGAGAATGGTCGACAGGTGACCTTTGTGAAAGTGATTTGTTATCCTGTTCGATACTCCCCGATGAACAATCAGATCTCATTGGCTGGAAGCGTTGATATCACAATCAGTTATAATGAACCTCAGGCGCCTCAGCAGTCTTCTGCGGAGGATTATGATATGGTGATCATTGCTCCTGAGAAGTTCAGCTCTGCTCTACAATCGCTCATTGATTTTAAGATTGGAAAAGGCGTCGATACGAAGTTCAAGTCTGTTGAATCTATCCTGAGTGAGTACGATGGGTATGATGCTCCTGAGCAGATAAAAAAATTCATTAAAAACGAATTTGATATTTCTAATATCACCTATGTTATGCTTGTCGGTGGTCTGAAGTCCCATATTTTCGCAAAGGATAAGGATACTGCATCTGCGGGTTGGACTGGCTGGTGGGTTCCCGTCCGGTACGTCAATATGCCGCAGGGCGATGATGAAGGTTGTCTTTCAGATCTCTACTATGGTTGTTTGTATAACGGGACCGGTGCCTTTGACAGTTGGGATTCAGATGGCGATGGTGTTTATGCAGAATGGATCGAATTCTCCCCGGCTCAAGATGTTGTTGACTTCTACCCTGAGGTCTATGTTTCAAGGATCCCGGCCGTAACAGTTCGAGAAGTAAAATCTGCAGTAAAAAAAATTATAACGTATGAAAGCACAGGCCCAACAGATAAATCCTGGTACACCAACTTTGTTGGTGTCGCTGGGAAGACCTTTGAATTTTTCGAAGGGAAACCAGATGGTGAGTACCTCTGCGACATCTCGTACAATTACACAAAGAACGCTATCCCTGACCTTACACTTGTCAGCTGCTATACGACAAACAGGGACATTGGAGGTCGTACTCCTGTATCGAAGGATATCCTGAAATCATTCAATGACGGCGCAGGATTTGTCGATTTCGAAGGCCATGGGAACCCCTACTCTTGGAATACGATCTGGTTTGATGGGGAATACCCTGTCAATTGGACCGGAGGTTTCAACATCTTTAACTATCCCTTCCTCATCAATGGAAACAAACTACCTGTTGTAATTGTTGGTGGATGCCACAATGGTATGTATAACGTGTCGATGATACCTACTTTGCTTGACAGAAACCATTCCAAAACAAGATATTTCTGTTATGGATTGCCGATTCCAGTGTGTTTCAGTGCAGGGCTAGTCATGAAAACAAGTGGAGGTGCGATTGGCTCGACCGGTTGCACCGGATATGGAATGGGGTATGAGGGAGACCCAATCAGTCTGAGCGCAGAACTTGAGGTCAATTTCTTCTATCAGATTGGGAATGGAGCAACGAATCTTGCACAAGCCCATAGTCAAGCGATTCAGAAGTTCCTGGCTGAGGAAGAAATTAACCAAGTCGAGGGATTCTGTATCACTAACTGGGCACTCTTCGGAGACCCAAGCTTAGAGTTTGGTGGATATTCCTCATAATTGAGAGTTCCATCATCTTTTTTCTTTTTTTTATTTCCTTCTATAAACTATTTAAATCATTAGAAAAAAATGATTGATGCAATCATTCTTTACACTTCTTGCATCAGAAATGCACCAAGGCATTTCAATTTCTCTTCGTATGAATCTGGATATAAAAATCGTTCTGTCGCAGCAATGCTACTTAATAGTGCGTTTCCATCTTGCGGCGTGAAACAGAATCCAATAACTTCGTTATCGTTAATCACATGAATTGTGGGGATGACTACGACAGTTTGATCCAGGATTCTTCCATAATGTCCATGATCTCTACCGAATGAAAACACCAGGTTCGCAGACTTCTTATAAGTAACTGCGACCCGCGGGTTTTCCATGAATTTCTTAATCGCGGCATCCTTTGTTATTTTTGTATCAAGCTTCAGGTCGTACCAGATACAATGCATGTACTGTGTGTTTAGTTTCATCGCACTTGAAAAGACATTTAAATTAATTCCAAGGGTTTTGTACAGATGATACACATCGACGGCATGATGCGTTCCCATTTTTTCGTCTTTATGAGATCCAACTTCTGGTGATGGGACAAAGCTTTTGACTTGGCTAATGTCATTGGCCCTTCTGATGCAGAGAAATCGTCCTTCTTTTAGATGGCTCTTTTTCTTTTCAATGGCCAATGTATTGATCAGAACCGCCATGTTATGGGTATTGCAGCTGACAACATGAATAAATTGATCTTTTTTTGTAATGGCATCATCGTTTATTCCAAGGGCATACATTTTTCCAAAACCAAACTCTGATCCTTGTGCGATGAACCCTTTGATCTTACTTTTGTATTTGTTGTAGTATTTCTCTTTGTTCATCAATCCAGTGCCTTTTGGGGTACAATCAATGATGACGGAGGCTCGTTTGATAGCTTCTTCCGCTTCGTACATCGGTTCGAGTCCAAGTTCTTGGAATTCCTTGACTTTATCAGGAGAAACAGCGAGGTTAGCACCTCTATTTATCATCCCTTTTATCTTTGGTCGATCTTCAAGGGTGGGGCTGTGCTTGTAATACGTAACTTCGTCGATTCCGAGGTCGTCTTTAGCATCGCACAATAATCCAATCAACGGCTCTCCTATTGTGCCTGTGCCTATAACATGAACAATATTTCCATGATTCATATTTAAACTCCCCGTAAGTACTTGTGGTAATCGATTTGTTACATTTAACTGTTACTATTATTCTCGTTTATTATAAAATTAAAATTCTTTATAATTTCGATAAACTTATTTCTTTCTGCGAGATATCCTAACGTCTATGGATATTTTTACTATCCCGGGGCTCGATTATGATTCGAATGTCTATGTCATCGTTGGGGAGAATCCAACGATTATCGATACCGGCACAGGTTTTCATTCTCGGATGATTCTCAAAGAAATCCAAAAAATAATCGACATAAAAAAAATCCGACAGATCCTTCTTACTCATGAGCATTATGATCATGTAGGGGGCGTGCAGGATATTCTTCAAGCAACCGGAGACGCAGCACAAGTTCTTGCTCATAGAGATGTCGTATCAAAACTCAAAGAAGGAAAAAGCACATTTGCAGAAATGCTTGGCGGTGTGGTGCCGCGTATCCAGGTTGATGTCGCATTGACAGATAGGTCGCAAATCACCATTGGGGATGATTCATATGACGTTCTCCACACACCAGGGCATAGTATCGGAAGTCTGTGTTTTTATAGTAAAAAAAATGAGGTTCTGATATCAGGTGATACGATATTTTCTCATGGTGGTTTCGGTCGATATGATTTTCCTGGCGGAGATTTTAACCTGTTGCTCCGTTCGATCGAACGACTCGCTGCACTCAAAGTAAAAAATCTTTATCCCGGTCATGGTCCAATTGTCGAAGAATGCGGAAAGGATCATGTGGAACAAGCGCTCTCAAATATCCGGTCGTTGATCTAGATGTTCTTTGTTCGGGATATTCTGAATAAGATTAAATGGACAAAGGATCTTAAAAAGGTGACAATCTGGTATGTTCATCGAGGTGCGCTGCATAACACAAAGATGATCTCTGGTGCTGAGATTATCGGTATTGGTAGATCATTTATTGAAACATCAACCGCGATGATTCCCTATCATCGAATCACTAAAATATTGTATGGGGATGAGATTTTGTTTGATCGATGGGGCATTTCCCTTAGGCAGAAACAATTATAAAAATATGAAGTAGTTTCCTATGTATTAAATATGGAGGCAGATAAGAGATGTCCCGAACTGAAAAAACGTCGGTTGTTTCAGGTTTCTATAAGCTTCCGATTGAGAAGCGAAGAGAGTTTGTCGCACAGTTCAGTAATTTAAACCAGGATGATGTGAAGAGTTTTTCTTCTGGTCTAGATCTTGTGACAGCGGATCGAATGATAGAAAATGTCCTTGGCACTTTTGAATTGCCACTTGGCATAGCGGTTAATTTTCTGATTAACAAAAAAGACTATCTTATCCCGATGGTAACGGAGGAGTCCAGTGTTGTTGCAGCTGCGAGTAACGCAGCGAAAATCGCTCGGGTGAACGGTGGTTTTTCCACTACCTGTTCGAAGCCTTTGATGATAGGTCAATTACAATTGTTGCATGTCAAGGATGTTGTCACTGCAGCACAGAAAATCATGCAGCATAAAACACAGTTACTCGCTTTAGCCAACGCTCAGGATAAAATCCTTGTTGATTTCGGTGGTGGGGCTAAGGATATCGAGGTCAGAATCCTTGACAGTCCGTTGGGTCATATGATTGTGACCCATCTTATTGTGGATGTCAGAGATGCGATGGGAGCAAACGCAGTGAACACCATGTGCGAAGCTCTCGCTCCTATGCTGGAAGAGATTACAGATGGGAAAGTACGATTAAAGATACTGTCGAATCTGGCAGATAAAAGACTTGTAAAGGCAACTGCGACATTCGATAAGGAGAAAATGGGTGGTGAATCTGTAGTCGATGCGTTTCTTGAATCCTATACCCTCGCATCTATTGATCCTTATCGAGCTGCGACCCATAATAAAGGAATTATGAATGGTATCGATGCGTTGATTATTGCAACAGGTAATGATTTTCGTGCGATTGAAGCAGGTGCTCATGCGTATGCAGCGAGAAATGGTCAATACACCTCTTTAACAATCTATCACAAGAATAAGGATGGAAACCTTATCGGTGAGATTGAATTACCAATGGCGGTAGGGGTGGTGGGTGGTGCTGCGAACATGCATCCCAAAGCAAAACTCTGTAGAAAAATTCTNGGGATTAAGACAGCGCAAGAACTCGCTGAAATCGTTGCAAGCGTTGGTCTGGCCCAGAACTTTGCTGCGCTCTTTGCCCTCTCGACAGTCGGTATTCAGAAAGGTCATATGTCGTTACATGCAAAAAACATCGCTGTCATGGCAGGTGCTCAGGGGACGGAGATTGAAAAACTCGCAGATCAACTCGTCCAAAACGATAAAGTGAAACTCGATTACGCAAAAGAACTTTTAGAGAAAATGAGAAAAAAAGGTTAAACGATTCCCGCTGCGATATCCTCTGGTTCTCGTTCGCAGAAATAACATCTGATTCGTACAGGGTCCTTGCATATGACCTGGAACCTACTTTCAACAGGCTCACGCGTGTTGGTGATACAGGTTGGGTTTGAGCATTTCGTCAGACCAATAACCTCTTCTGGAAGCTGTACGGTATGCTTTTTTACTACTTCATAATCCCGGATGATGTTTATGGTTGCTTTTGGTGCGATTAGCGCGATTTTATCGAGTTCCTTTGGATCGAGTTCTCGGTTCTCAATTTTTACAATATCCTTTTTTCCTTTCTTGCCGTTCACATTCATCAAGATGCTGACAACAGAGACGGTCGACTCAGGAATTTTTAGGACATGTAACACCTTCAAAGCACGTCCTGGGGTGATATGATCAATGACGGTTCCATCCTTAATCGGAGTGACTTTCAATTCTTTCATAATTTTTTACCTCCAAAGATGAGAGAGAGAAGCGCCATCCGTATCGGGACACCGTTGAATGCTTGCGTGAAATAGACAGCATGTTTCGTTTTATCGACCTCAGGGTCAATTTCAACGACCCTTGGGAGAGGATGCATCACGATGAGGTCTTGTTTTGCTAGCTTTAGTAACTCATTATCTACCTTGTAACTACCGACAACACGGTTATATTCTTCCGCATCAGGGAATCGTTCCCTCTGGATACGCGTCGCGTACAGGACATCAGCTTCTTTTATCGCTTTTTCTAGATTTGAGGTACTCACTGGTTCCACGCCAAATTCTTTACACTCATGGATGACTTCTTTTGGCATCTTGAGTGATTCAGGAGAGACAAACGTGAGATTCGCTTTGAAGAGTGATAGCGCGTACGCCAGTGAATGAACGGTCCGTCCATATTTGAGGTCACCAAGCAGAACCACGTTATTACCTTTGATTTTCTTTTTCTCTGTTAGGATCGTGAATAAATCAAGAAGGCATTGGGTCGGGTGTTGCCCTGCCCCGTCACCTGCGTTTAAAATAGGGACTTCAGAAAATTCTGCGGCGAGCCGTGCAGCTCCCTCTTGAGGATGCCGTAACACGATCGCATCACTATAGGAATCTGCCATCCGGATGGTGTCTGCAAGACTTTCCCCTTTTTTCTGTGAAGTGCCACTAGGGTCTGCAAACCCGATGACACTGCCCCCGAGACGATGCATGGCGCTTTCAAAACTCAGTCTTGTTCGGGTGCTTGGCTCAAAAAAGAGGGTTGCAAGGATCTGTCCTTTAAGAAGCGTTGTGTGTTTTTCTGCATTCGCATAGGGGACCATATGTCTAGCATACTCAAGGATGTACTCGATTTCCTCTTTTGAAAAATCCTTAATTGAGATGATGTCTCGGTGTTTGAAGTTCATTGGTATCAAAAAGAAACGAATAGAGTGGATGCTTAATAACCTTTTTAATTTATTTATAAAGAAAATTCAATAAAAAATAGGATTACAGAAGGAAATTTATTAATATATGAGGAATCTTATACTCTTTTGAACATTATGTCTCGAGAGAAAAAATCTCAAGTAGATGATATCACAGTACTACGGAGGATTTTGGATAACTCGTCAGACCCGTCCCTTACCTATCTCATTTCAAAAAATGATTATGCCCTTGAATCGGTTCGTAGAAGATTAAACAGATATTTTTTTACACCTCAACCACGCACACAGCATCATCTCACTTCATCTGATTCCATGGAACCAAGGGTGACTATCCATGCAAAACTTCCCATAAGCCCTCGTTTTATCACCCCACCACCGAAACTTGAACAAGCGGTACCTCTTCCTGAGTTCGAACTCATCTCCCATTCAATATCTGCTCCTCCAGTACCTTCAGCTGAGGTTTCATTCTTTGAAGAAGAGCTCTTCGAGGTCGAAAAAGTTGATCGTACTATTCCAGAATTTTTAGAGATTATCCCCAAAGAAAGAGAACAAGAATCTCCCCGCCAGGATGTGGCCATGCAACCCGTGGAGACGTCTCTGTCTGAATCAAACCTTCCTGAGTGGCAACCCGTTGATGAAGAACACGTGCCTGAAGCAATAGAATCTCCTCAGACGACAATGGTTGCAGAAATCCCTGAGTTTGAAAAAGTCAGCATAGCTTCAAAACCGGAAGACCGAAGAGAGTCCCCCATTGAATTTACACCAGCAGAACCTGATGAGGTCTCAACCGAAAAACTAACAAAGAAACAGGAACGTGCCGCAAAAAAAACTTTGCGAAAAAAAGAAAAAGAAGAAAAAAAACTGAAGAAAATTGAACAACAACGCTTAGAAAAAGAACAACAAGACAAACAGGAAATCAAACGATTTGAAGAAGAACCACAATCACTGGACCAATCCGAAGACGAACCATCATTGGAAGCAGAGCGTCAAGACGAAGATGAAACACCACAAATACGAGTGGATTATAACAATTTTAAAGGGATAGAGAGCATCGATGAAAAAACAGCTGAACTCCTGTATAAAAACGGCTATTTTTCTATCGAAAACCTCAAAGAAGCAACTGTCGACGACCTTGTTCAAATCCGTGGGATCAAACGAAAACTAGCTAAACAGATGAAAAAAGAAATAGAATCATACGTCACGCAATCAGACATATCTGAGTTCATCCCTGGGAAACCAAAAATAACAAAGAAAAAAGAGAAGAAAAGACCAGCAGATTCATCGGAATGGGAGACATCCACTTCAAAGGAAAAAACACATCCGTCACATGATATGTGTACCTATAAGGATTACACGCTTTATAAACGGGAAACAAGAAAACCAGATGGGAAGAAAGCAACAATTCATTACTTCAGTAAAAGTAAATCGGGAAAAGGCGAACCTTCTCCACTCCCCAAAGGATACCGTATCGCACTCAATAAGAATACTGGTGTTCCCTACCTTAAAAAGAAACCATGACACTTTCTCCAGAGATTTTATAAATCCTTCTCTCCATTCGCACAATGAGTATAGCTATGAATTGGAACGGACCGCTACGGAAAATAAATGATTATCGTTTTGAGATACCTTCAAGTTATCCAGGGGCACAGCAGAATCTTCATATGAAAACATCCGGGGTTATCTATGCAGACAACAGTATGATTGAATGCATTCGTATGGATAATGCCCCTGAACAAGTCGCTAATGTCACCATGCTCCCAGGAATTGTCGGTAAATCATTAGCAATGCCTGATATCCACTGGGGATATGGGTTCCCTATAGGGGGTGTAGCCGCGATGGACGAAGAATCTGGAGTGGTTTCCCCCGGTGGTGTTGGATATGATATCAACTGTGGTGTTCGGCTCGTGCGGACAAACCTTCAATTCACCGATTTAAATCCACAAAAAATACAAGCCCTTGTCGATGAGATGTTCATTAACGTCCCCTCGGGACTTGGCTCAAAAGCAAAAGTCCACCTTAACAGGAAACAACTTGATGACGTGTTAAAACTTGGTGCAAAATGGGCTATTGAGAATGGATATGGATGGAAGGAAGATGCAGAATATTTAGAGGAACATGGGTGTTTGGAATACGCAGATATCTCCAAAACCTCCAATGAAGCAAAACAAAGGGGAGCTCCCCAACTAGGCTCTCTTGGTGCAGGCAATCACTTTTTGGAAATACAAAAAGTCGATGAGATTTATGATCCGATTGCAGCAAAAGCCTATGGAATCCAGAATACCGGTCAGATAATGGTGATGATCCATACTGGGTCACGTGGGTTCGGTCATCAAGTCTGCACAGATCATCTCCGAATCTTGGAACAAGCTGTAAAAAAATACAACATATGGCTACCAGACCGCCAGCTCGCCTGTGCTCCAGTCACATCAAATGAAGGTCAAGATTATTTAAAAGCAATGGCGTGTGCAGCGAATTTCGCTTGGTGCAATAGACAGATGATCGTCCATTGGGTTCGAGAATCCTTTGAGAAGATCCTTCATCAACGTGCTGATGATCTTGATATGGGGATAGTGTACGATGTCTGTCATAACATTGCAAAGCTAGAGGAACACGAAATCGACGGAAAGAAACGAAAAGTATACGTCCACCGGAAAGGGGCAACCCGTTCATTCGGACCAGGGAGACAAGAAGTCCCCCTGAAATACCGAGATATCGGTCAACCTGTTTTAATCCCGGGGGATATGGGAACTGAAAGTTACCTGCTCCGTGGAACAAAAAACTCTGAAGAAACATTCGGTTCAACCTGTCATGGCGCTGGACGAATCATGTCAAGAACCGAAGCGGTCCATCGCTACCGTGGAGAACAAATCATGAACGAACTACGAAAGAAAGGGATTTATGCCCACCCAGCGAGCTGGAAGGTCATGGCAGAAGAAGCACCAGATGCGTATAAGGATGTCAGTGAGGTGGTGAACGTCACCCATGGTGCAGGGATTTCCTTAAAAGTTGCAAAACTCCTCCCATTGGGTGTCGTAAAGGGTTAATTTCGATGTTTCTATTTACCAATTAGTTTTAAATGCTTGGGTGATATTACAGTGCACAAAAGGTGGTGATGCAGTTGGAAGACATCGAAATCGTAGATTTTGAAGAGATGAATTTGACAAACGGAGCTGTCATTGCAGGATTCCCATCAATAGGTCTGGTGAGTACGATCGTAGCGAATTACATGATCGATGCACTTGGTTTAAAACAGATTGGAGCGATGGAATCACCGCATTTTCCCACATTGTCAGTTGTGCACACCGGTGAGCCGTTATCACCCGTTCGAATTTACGGAGGAACCTTAGCGAATGGACAGAAACTCGCTGTTTTTGTCTCTGAATTTAAACCAAAACCGAATTTAATAAACTCCTTATCAAACGCGATTATGGTTTGGTCCAAGAAGAAAGGATGTAAATTGATGATTTCACCTGAAGGAATGGTCGTCGAAGGGAAATCAGGTGAGGATGAAATGATAGTGGATGCGTATGCGATCGGGTCGACTGAGAGCGCTCGAGCAACCCTCACTGCGAAAAACATCCCTCAGTTCAAGAATGGAATCATCGCAGGNGTATCAGGGGTGTTATTAAACAAAGGGAAGCATGAGAAGTTTGATGTGATCTCAATCCTTGCAGAAGCGCATCCGAATTACCCAGATGCACGTGCTGCAGCATCCGCGATAAATGTCATCGCCCTTGTCATCGGGATTGACATTAACGTCGGTCCCTTATATGATGAAGCAGAACGGATTGAAAAACAACTCCAGAGATTCCATAAGCAAGCAAAACCGATTGTTTCTGGTGCAAGTCAGATTCCGCAGCCAGAAATGTACGGTTAAAACAATTTTTTTCCTCTATTTTTTTCTCTGTTTTTTCTGCCTAAGTTTTAAAAAGGTCCTTGAGTTATTCAAGCTGTTCCTATGCAGAAGATTCCAAAGAGTCACCCACGGTATTATTCTTTAATGACTCGGGAACTGATATCTACGGCGATGAAGCAAGGTATCGTTCATGAGACCGGGTTGATAGCACATGGTCGTGGAGAAGCATTTGATTATCTGCTAGGTGAAAAAACCATCCTGGAGGCGGAAATAGCAGAACGAGTTGCAGCTGCAGCCTTGTTATGTGCAAAGAACCCTGTCATCTCGATTAATGGAAATGTTGCAGCCTTGGCTGCTGACGAATGCATTTCTCTTGCGGAGAGTATTCCAGCCGCTCTGGAAATCAACCTTTTTCATCGATCCCCAACGCGAGTGAAGAAGATAGCCACATTGCTTCATAAGAAAGGTGTAAAAACAATATATGGTGTTCATCCAAATGCTAGGATTCCGGGTTTGGATTCGGATCGTGCGTTATGTGAAAAAAATGGAATATATACTGCAGACGTCGTTCTTATTCCCCTTGAAGATGGTGACCGTTGTCAAGCTCTTCAGAGAATGGGAAAAACCGTTATCGCTATCGATTTGAACCCCCTGTCACGTACAGCACAATCTGCGACGATTACGATTGTCGATAATGTAATCAGGGCTGTTCCTCAGATAGAGCGGTGGACTCGTTCGTTAAAGAAAACAAAACAATCTGAACGAGAAAAACTTGTTAGAACATGGGGAAATTCGAAAAATCTAGAGAAAGTCATGTGTTTCCTTTCAAAAAGACTAAATTCCTTGTGTTAATACGGGGTATTATATGTATCGAAGCCATTACTCAAAAGAAATCACAAAAAACGAATACAATTCCTCAGTTACTGTTGCTGGCTGGGTTGAAGATATCAGGAATCTTGGTTCGATTGCATTTCTGATTTTACGTGATAAAAAAGGGACGTCGCAGTTAACGATTCTTAAAAAGAAGACTCCTGAGCTTTTTGATCAATTAGTTTCGTTGCCACGTGAGTCTGTGATTTCAGTAAAGGGTTTGTGCAAGGAAAATGAAAAGGTTCGAAATGGGTATGAGATCCTCCCCGAGTCAGTTGATGTTCTTTCTGTTGCTGAAACTCCGTTACCCCTCGGAGTGGTTGACAAGGTCGAGGCTGATTTCGATACACGACTTGATAATAGGATCATTGATTTGCGAAAACCAGAGACACAAGCTATTTTTAAGATTCGTAATGCGGTTCTTGCTACCGCCCATGAATATCTGCGATCTGAGCATTTTCTTGAGGTGCATACCCCAAAAATCATCGCCAGTTCCTCAGAGGGTGGTACTGATATGTTCAAACTGCGATATTTCGAAAAAGAAGCGTTTCTTGCACAGTCTCCGCAGCTTTATAAACAAAGTCTAATGGCGACCGGCCTTGACAGGATTTATGAAATTGCCTGGTATTTCCGGGCAGAGGAACATAATACGAGACGACATTTAAACGAATCCACCGCGGTCGATATAGAGATGGCATTCATAAACGATGAAGAAGATGTGATGAACATACTTGAGCATCTGGTGCATGCGATGTGGAAACGTGCAAGTGAATGTACCCCGGAACTCAACATTCTCAAAAAAACTGTCACTGTCCCAAAACTGCCCTTTGTCAGAATACCCTACGATGATGTAGTCAATAAAATACAACAACAGCACTCCCCGCTTGAATGGGGAAAAGACCTGAGTACAGAAGATGAACGGCTTCTTGGGGATATTATGAAGGCAGAAGGTGTGGATTTCTACTTCATCACAAAGTATCCGTTGGCATCAAAGCCGTTTTATACCATGCCTGAAAGGGAAAAATACTCCCGCGGGTTTGATTTAGAATGCAAAGGTGTTGAGGTATCTTCAGGGAGCCAGCGGATTCATGATGTTGCATTACTAATAGAACGATTGAAAGCATGTGGTCTTGATCCAAAGGATTTCGAGGCGTACCTGAAAGCATTTCGATATGGTATGCCACCCCATGGTGGATTTGGGTTCGGTATCGAACGGTTCCTTATGGAGTTGTTAGAACTTAATAATATCAGGGAATGTATCCTATTCCCCCGAGACCGTACAAGACTTACCCCTTAATTCTCTTTAAATTAGGATTTTTTTATAAAATTTCCATTACCATTTTATAGGACTAACCTATTTACTATTGTAAATTTCCAAAATGAATATGATGGGATATGCATCAAGGGTATGATGGGGCCCTTAAGTAATACATTAGAGTATCGTATTAGAAATATTGATCTCCAGCTGGTTGTGTTGACAATGGACAAAGAATCTGATAAACACAATGAAATTGAACATTTTGTCGATCAGCTAAAGATTCANGTCGCATATTCAAATACTTCTGAATTACAAACAACTCAACAAAAAAATCAACCACTCAACCAATGTTCAGAGACTCTTTTAGAGAAGAATGGTTCTCCTATACTAGAAAAGGAAAATATCAATGAAAAACAACATATGAACGATGAAGAAAAATCAGATATAACCACTGATGTGACTGAGAAATATCGTTTGATAGCTCTCAAAACGAGTGATTTGATAGCCTTTACAACGTTCGATATCAATCCTGTTTATACGTTTATAAGTCCTTCACATCAGAAAATTCTTGGTTATGATGAAAAAGATCTGTTAGGAAAATCTGGTTTGGATTTTATCCATGAAGATGATATTCAAAACTTAGTGGAAATATTACTTACTTATATTGAAGCAAAAATAAATAATACATTAACATCTGACATGGTGAGTGATTCAAAAAAAATAGATTTTCGTATTCGTGATAAGACAAATCAATGGCATTACTTGCACAGTACTGTAAATATTGTAAAAAATGAGTTGCTTTTTATCTCAAAGGATATTACAGAACAAAAAAAAGCACAAGACGCACTTGCTGAATCTGAGAGAAAATATCGAACATTATATTCAAATCTAAGAGATGGATTTGCAGCAATTGATATCACGGGTAAAATAACAGAATCGAATACTGCCTTTGTTTCTATGCTCGGATATTCGACAAATGAAGTCAAACAATTAACCTATGAAGATATTACACCTGTAAAATGGCATGATTTTGAACGAAAGATTCTTGATGATCAGGTTAAAAAACGTGGATATTCTGATTTGTATGAAAAAGAATATATACGGAAAGATGGGACAATCTTTCCAATAGAGTTACAGACCTATGCTATCCATGATGATCAGAACCAACTCTGCGGTTTCTGGGCTTTTATCCGCGATATCACAATACGGAAAAAAATGGATTCTGAGCAAAAGGAAAACCAGGATCGAATAAAAGCGATAGTCGACAATGCCCCTATCGGTATTGCTGTATCAGACCGGAGCCGGCATTTCATCAGTGCCAATGATGCATTTTGTAAAACACTCGGTTATTCCGAAAACGAGCTTCAAAAAATGACTTTTAGAGATATCACCTACATCGATGATTTAGATGAAAGTAACAAAAAAATAGATGATCTTAGTGCAGGAAAGATATCCTACTTTATTCAAGAAAAACGTTACGTTAAAAAAGATAAAAGTGTGATTATCGGAAAAGTGACTGTCAGCACCATGCGAAATCAAGAAGGTGCTCCCTGTCTTTATATCGCGGAACTTGAAGATATCACTGATCGTAGACGAATGGATGTGGCCCTTAAAAAATCTGAAGAGAAATTTGTAAAGGCATTTAGATCTAGTCCGGTAGCTATTGCGATGACTCGCATAAGCGATGGGAGATTTTTTGAGGTAAATAAATCCCTTGAAAAATTAATTGGATTTACTCGTGATGAACTACTCTCCAATACGACAATCGGATTAAATATATGGGTGGATTCTATTGATCGAAAGAATCTTTTCGAAGAGTTAGCCAAAACCGGTTCGGTCTATGATCATGATTATCGTTTTCGTTCTAAAAATGGCAATGTGATTCTCACACGTTATTCTGGCGAGGTAATAGATATCAGTGGTGAACAATGTGTTCTTTCTGTTTTAATTGATATTACCGAGAATAAAATAGCACATGAATTATTGCGAGTAAGTGAGGAAAAATATCGGAGTATTGTTGAGAACACGCAAGATATTATTATGCTTACAAATCCAGATGGTTGTGTTGGTTATATCAGTCCCGCATGTTTTACAATTATCGGACATCAACCCGATGATTTAGTCGGAAAAATCCCCGACATATATTATCCTGAGGATGTTGAAAAAGTTAAATCTGCACTTTCAAAAGCATTACAGGGCACATCTGGAACGAATCTCGAATACCGAATTGTTACAAAAAACAAATCCGTAAGGTGGGTTTCTCATTCATGGTCTCCGATATTATCAGAAAATCATGAACTGAGATATGTTGTGAGTATAATCCGAGATATCACCGATACAAAAAATACTGAGCAGAATCTCAAGATGAAAATTGAAGAATTGGAGAAGTATAAAATTGTCACTGTGAATCGAGAAATAAAAATGGTTCAATTAAAACAGGAAATTAATGAACTTCGTAAGCAGCTCAATCTAGATCCGAAATACCCCGAAAATTAAAAATTAAAAAGTTATGATAAGATGAAACTAAGAACAAAAACTCTATTAGTCATCTGTATTGTTTGTAGTATTTTTTTCATAATTACGACTTCAATATTAAATATTATTGTAATGGGGAGTTATTCTGACATGGAAGAAAAAATTGTTTCAGATCGTTTAACACGTGCTATCAATCAATTTAATCAAGAGTATGATTCATTGATCGCTTTAGGTAATGATTGGTCTACTTGGGATGATACAAATACTTTTACAGAGAATATAAATGAAGAATATATTCAGGCGAATCTTCAATATGAAAGTCTTAGAGACATCAACATTAATTTTATGTTTTTTTATAACAAAACAGATAGTTTAGTTTTTAGTAGAGTATTTGATTTTAATCAAGAAAAAGAAATCACCCTTCCTAATAGTCTTTATTCTTTCATTTATGACAACAAGGAACTGCTTTTACATCATTCAAATTATAACCATAGCCATGTTGGGATTGTTCTTTATAATCAAAAACAAACACCATTGCTTATATGTGCAACACCGATAGTAAAAAACAACAAGGAAGGACCGATTGGTGGGACCTTGGTTGTCGGGCGATTTCTTAATAAAGAAAGACTGAATTATTTTGAAAATATTACTCAACTTTCCATCACTATTAATCCGCTTTTATATAATTCTTCTTCTGTGCTTTCACATGATACCTTTTCAGATATCCTGGAAAAAAAAATCTATATTCAACCAGTTAATGGGACATATATTGTAGGATATTCTGTATTAGATGACATATCCGGAGTTCCAATTCTTCTCCTCGGAGTTGGTTCAAATAGGGATGTTTACAATCAAGGTTTAAATGTCCTTCAAAACCTTTTTATTTTTCTTTTTATAACTACGTTTTCTCTCGTCATCGCAACTATTGTTATCTTAGATAAGTTCGTAACTTCCCGCTTAACAATCTTCACTAAATCAGTTGGTGAGATTCAAAATTATAAAGATCTCTCGAAATCCATCGAAATTGATGGAAATGACGAAATATCCCGACTGGGAAAAAATATTAACATTATGCTAAACTCGCTTCAAAACTTATGGTCGATGAAAGATTCAGCGGAGATCTCTTTACAAAAGAAAATCGAAGAATTAGAACGATTCAAAACAATAACAATCGATAGAGAAATTAAAATGATCGAGTTAAAAAAACAACTCAATGAATTGAGGTTAAAATCTGGGGAGAAGATGTAGAATGGATATCGCAACATTTTTCTGGTTTATACTTGCGATGTTCACCCTTGGTTTGATAGTGTCATTTCTCCATCTGTTCAGTAAGGATCGAGATTTGAGAAAAATCATGTTCGCTTTAGGACTGCTTCCCAGTGTATTTACATTCATTTATCTTGGAATGAAATCTCCTCCACCGATACAACCTGAAAATACAATTCTCTATTATCTGTATCACTGGGGAACAATACCAATAATCGAAAGCTTTTTTTTTATTCTCGCTGATCGAATTTTATACAGAAAAAAAGAATTTAAATTAGCTTTCATAATATTTTTATTTTTTTATCTTCTCTCTTTTGTTTTGGTTATTTCTAATGTTATCCCTGAATTCATTTATTACCCTTCAATTCAATTTGGTACATTTGTCACAATCTTCTTATGTCTCATCATGATAATTAAAGAACGGACTTTTTCAGGTTGGTTATTCTTACTATCAATATGTTGTTTTACCATCGGTGGCATGTCGCTTATCTCTTATGTTCAACAATCCGAGAATGGTTCCAATACAATGCTTACTATGTTTAGCTTCTTTTTGGCATATATCTTTTTAGCATTAATTTTTCAACTCTCTTCATTTGTAAAAGAAAAAAAGGGTCTGGAAGTGTATTTCTCCTTAGAAAATAAGTTGAAAACAATCGAAGCTGCTTTATATGACACGGAACAAAAATATCACCAACTCGTTGAAAATATAAATGAAGGTATTTGGGTTCTTGATAGGAATTATAAAACAACTTATGTGAATACTTTCATGGCCAAGATGCTTGGTTATGTACCTGATGAGATGGTTGGGAAAGATTTTTTAGATTTTATAGATAAAAACAGCAAACATATTGCATCAGAAAAACTTGCAGATATGACTGAATATAAAAATATAACATATGAGCTTGACATAACCAGAAAAAATAAAACAATCCTTACAGCTAATTTACGAAAATCTCCGCTTCGTAATGAAAAAATTGCCTACATTGGTGAGATTATCACTATTCAAGATATCTCTGATAGGAAAAAAATGGAACACGAACTGGGAGTAAAGCTTGATAAATTGCAAAAAAGCGAGCTAGCTACCCTCAATATCATGGAGGATTTACAAAATACCATTAGTGCGCTTTCCTTAGCTGAAACACAAATCCGTGACAAAAACCAAGAGCTTCAAAAAATAAATACGGAATTAAGAACTGCAAGAGAAGAACTTACTATCCTTAACAGAGATCTTGAAAAAAAAGTAAAAGAACGAACCGCAGATGTGGAAAAACTCTTAAAGCAAAAGGATGAATTTGTCAGTCAACTTGGTCATGATTTAAAAACACCATTAACTCCTCTTAATATTCTAATTCCTATTGTTAAGGAAAAAGAACAAGATCCAAAATTAAAAGAATTACTCGAGGTAATTTCTAATAACATCGAATATATGAAAAATCTTGTAATAAAGACACTCTCACTTGCTCAATTAAATTCTGAGAATTATATATTCGGTTTTGAAGAGATTAATCTATCACAGCATGTTGGTAATATCCTAGATATGGAAAAAATGTTCTTCGAGGGGAAAAACGTAAATATAAAAAATAACATAACTAAAGATATTACTGTACGAGTAGATCTTTTACAAATGAAAGAATTATTTGATAATCTCATTTCTAATGCGGTCAAATATTCACAGCCTGATGGTGTTACCATCACACTTGATGCACAGAAAAAAGATGATAACATAATTGTATCCATTAAAGATACTGGTATTGGACTNGAATCAAATCAAATCGAACATGTTTTTGATGAATTTTACAAGGTTGATTATTCAAGACATGATCTACAATCAACAGGTCTTGGATTGTCAATCTGTAAGCGAATTGTTGAAAAACATGGTGGTAGAATTTGGGTGGAAAGTCAAGGAAAAGGAAAAGGTTCAACTTTTTATTTCACTTTGAAAACACCCCTGAAAAAAATGGGGTAATACTAGGTAGATGCAAACACTAATGAAGTACGAAAGAATACCATGCGTTGAGGGATATATATGAAAACCATATTGGTGGTGGATGATAATCCTGATGTCATAAACTCTGTAAAAATAGGTTTAGAAGATTCAACTCAAGAATATCGCATTCTGGGAGCAGAGAATGGAGTGAAATGCTTGGAATTATTACAAGATAATATCATGCCTGATATTATCCTCCTTGATATCATGATGCCCCATATGACCGGGTGGGAGGTTTTCGATCGGATAAAAAAAGATTCTTCATTAAGCAACATCCCAATAATTTTTCTCACTGCAAGGACTGATAGAACCGCAAAAAATGCGGGGAGTTTTTTAGGTGATGATTATATCGAGAAACCATTTAATATTATTGATCTTAAAAAAAGAATTGAAATAGTTTTTCGTAATAAAAAATCCAATCCCATTCCTAAATAAAAAACAAACTAAGTGTCAATAACAATCTCATATTAACGGAAAGATTATTTTCTCCCTTTTATTAAAAAAAAATATTTTTATCATTATGATAATATTCATATAAGGATAACACTTGCAAAGAATCTATTTATATATTGCAGTGCAATGAAGAATGTAGATGATGTACAAAATATTCGTTCAAGGAATCGTCCAAGGAGTTGGGTTTCGCCCATATATTTACCGTAAAGCCAAAGAACATAATCTCGTTGGAACAGTAAAGAACACAGGGAATGGTGTCGAAATCATCATTAACGACAGGAACTTTATTCAGAAACTCGCTGATTTTCCGCCATTAGTAAAAATCTCGAAATATACACTGATACCGTTCATTTCAAAAAGAAAATTCTCTGATTTTTCTATACTTAAAAGTACAAAATCCAGCGGAGAAACAGAGCTTCCCCCAGATATTTTCATGTGCTCTGATTGTCTCAAAGAACTCAAGGATAGAAACAACAGGAGACATGATTATTATTTCATCACTTGCACGAATTGTGGTCCCCGATTTACCATGATTGAAGATTATCCCTATGACCGACCATTTACATCAATGCATCCGTTCAAGATGTGCCACCAGTGTAAAAAGGAATACATCGATCCACTTAACAGACGGTATCATGCACAGACAATCGCTTGTAAAAGATGTGGTCCCAAATTACGTCTCCTCTGTGATACAAAAGACATCAGCAGTCCATCTGATATTGAATCGATAGAAAAAACCGTTCAGATTATTAAATCTGGCCATGTTGTATCAGTTAAAGGAGTTGGAGGATTTCATACAACATCACTATGTGATGATAAAAATGTGTTAAAAATTAGAAAGATGTTTCATCGTCCGCATAAACCTTATGCAATCCTTGTTAAAGATGTAGCAATGGCTGAAAAATATGCTTATGTTTCACGAACTGAAAAGGAATTATTAGAAAACCCTCAACGTCCAATTCTAATCCTCCGGAAAAGAAAAAAGGATAGTTTAATCATCGTCTCGGAGTTAGATACGATTGGTGTGATGTTGCCATACACGGCATTACATTATCTTTTATTTGATTATATCAACGAACCACTCGTGATGACATCTTGTAATATACCTGGGGAACCTATATCATCTACAGAAAAGATTGGAAAATATTTCTTGACTCATGAAAGAAGGATTGTAAATAGATGTGATGATTCTGTAGTAAAAGTTATTCATAATACATCATTTTTCTTGAGACGTTCACGAGGTTATACGCCGTTACCGATTATGCTTCCGATTCAGTGTAAGGATACTGTAGCAGTCGGTGCTGAATTAAATAATGTTATTTGTACAGCTAAGAACCAAAAATGTTATCCTTCGCAATATATCGGTGATTCAGCAAAATATGAAACTTATAATTATCTAAAAGAAACAACGATGAAATTTATTCATCTTACAAGGCTAAAACCAAAAATAGTGACTTGTGATTTGCACCCTGGATATAATTCGACGATATTTGCCAAGGAATTATCGGAAAAATATCACGCAAAAATGATCCAAATTCAACATCATAAAGCACATGTCGCAAGTGTTGCAGCAGAGCACAAGATTACCGATTATATAGGTATCGCCATGGATGGCCTGGGATACGGTGATGATGGAAAGCTTTGGGGCGGAGAAATATTTTCTGTAAAAAATGGAAATATTTTCACACGAATAGGGCATCTAGAAGAACAACCTCATATCGGTGGAGATTCTGCTACGATATATCCGAAGAAAATGCTCTTTGGNATCCTTTCTAAAATATTGAACGAAGAGGAACTACTAAAATTACATTTATTTAACGAAAAGGAAAGTCGACTCTATCTTAAAATTCTACAGAATAAGATTAACATGCAGTACACCACGAGCACTGGAAGAATTCTTGANGCAGCATCCGCCTTATTAGGATTTTGTGATAACAGGACATACGATGGTCGACCAGCAATGATTCTAGAAAGTATGGCAACAGATCCATTAGAATTTGAACCAATTTTTTCAAAAGAGGATGGAGCTTCAATACTGATGACAACACCGTTGTTTGATTTTCTCTATACGTCGAAAGGGGAAAAAGGAAATCTCGCTGCAACTGCTCAGATGTATATCGCTAAAGGATTGTTTACGATAGCGGAAAGAACAGCAAGAAAGAAAAATATGCCAATAGTGTTTTCTGGTGGAGTAGCGTATAATCGGATGATATCTAAGTATTTACTAAGCCAGGGGGTTCTCGTCAATAAAGAACTTCCTGCAGGAGATGGTGGAATCTGTTATGGTCAAGCTTATTTAGCTAATATATCTTAAAGCTCAGGGGAATAAATATTGAGAATATCCTTTATTTTCTTCTGAATCTTTCAATTTTAAGATTGTGTTTTTGTTATCGCAAGTTGCCCATGTTTTACGCCCTTTATTGCTTTGATATTTTCTGAAAATTTTTTTACACGACTTAATTGACCTCGTATGACAACAATTTCAAGACAAGTTTGTTCATCAACATGAATGTGGGTCGTAAAGGTTATTTCCTGGTGGTGGTGATGTTGCAGATGAAGTAATTTATTCGTAATATCCCCTGTTTCATGATCATAAATAATAGTAAGTGTGCCGATGACTTCACCATCTTCTTCCTTAATTTCCGATTCGATTATTTCTTTTCGAATGAGATCTCTTATGGCTTCTGAACGATTAGTATATCCTCTTTTTTTTAATAATGTATCAAATTTGCTTAGAAGTCTTGGTTCAAAAGATACTCCTACTCGCTCTACAGTCATAGTGGCACTTCCAATACAAAATCGTAATACTATTATAAGAAAGCTGCTGCGAATAATCGTTGGTATTTTTTAAATGTGAAGCGAATCTGTATATGGTTTTACTCATACGTAAAAATATTTACTTGAAGAACGTAGCACGATTTTTTCATTTTTGTTACCATAATTCTTATATATCTTGTATTGTATTTGGGGGATATGCCTAAGTAGATGGGCGTGGGATATGTTATGTGGTTTATCACAACACTCATAGCAGCGATAGGCGCTACAATTCTTTGGTATGTCGCACCTAAGATATATAAATTGGATTTTCTTAGCTTAATGCTCTGGGGTGCATCATGTATGATACTCGTTGATCATATTTTAGGGTTTGAAAGTGGTTCCTTCTTTGAAATGGAAACAGAAGGGCTTATTCATAACAGCATTCTTCTAGGAATCATTATGTTAATACCTGTGATCATTATTTGGATAATCATTTTCATTATTAAAAAACCAAAACAAAATATTGTACGGAGGTAAAAAAAATGGCGTGTTTTATAGCACCTATGGCAACAGGAATCATTACCACTATATTTCGAAAAAAAATACCTGCAGCTCTCAAGATAAGCTGGTTGAATATCATGCTGTGGGGTGGAGTTGCGATGCTTGCAATCGAACATATCGCACATGGAGAAGTCGTATTGTATTCACCGTTCCTAACCGCAATGCAGAACCCTGCAGATATTCCAGTGATGTTGCAGGAATTGGCAACAGTTGGTGGGACGATGACCATTGCCATTGTTCTTCTGTGGGCTATCTTGGTAGCAGTTACATCAAGAATGACCCATCTATCGAAGCAAGTTGAATAAAAAACTTATCTTTTTTCTTTTTCTTATTTTTCCTTTATTCCCCGATAATCTTTACGAGTGTTTGAATCGTTTTTTTTCTCCTTAACTAATTTACGTAAATAATTATTAATAGCGGATAGTAAATCCATAGTAACTTATTGGTCAGACCTATCCATGTAAAAATGGAGGTTTTTCCTCCTAATATTGTCCTGGAAAAGAAGCGAAATCATGCAAGACGAGGCGCCTCAACAAAGTTTACTGCGGAGAATTTCAACAAAGATAATAGGTCGGCCTCGCAATATCAACGATCCTTCAATCTTTCATAAATTATCTTTAATCGCGTTACTTTCCTGGATAGGACTTGGGGCCGATGGTTTATCTTCCTCCTCATACGGTCCTGAAGAAGCATTTAAGGCAATCGCTGGACATACTTATCTTGCAATTTTTCTCGCGATTGCCACTGCAGTAACCGTGTTTATAATATCATACACATATTCAAAAATTATAGAAAAATTTCCACATGGTGGTGGAGGATATATTGTTGCCACACATACCATTGGAAAAAGTGCAGGGGTTGTATCTGGATCCGCCCTGCTTATCGATTATGTCCTAACAATCACCGTCTCTATCGCTGCCTGTGGAGATGCGATTTTTAGTTTTTTACCCTTAGAATATCATCAATATAGTCTGATATTCAAAATTTCTTTGATTTTTATTTTGATTCTTTTAAATCTTCGGGGAATCAAAGAATCCGTTACAATACTTGCTCCAATCTTTCTTCTTTTCATTGTTACACATGTTTTACTGCTCGGATATGGAATCATCAGTCAAGCATCGGCAATAGGTTCACATGTTAATCAATTTTCAACAGGATTTAATGGAGATTTACAGATGATAGGGATTGTCGGTGTCCTTGCTATTTTCCTTCGAGCGTTCTCCTTAGGTGGAGGTACATATACTGGAATCGAAGCGGTTTCCAATGGTCTTCCTGTGATGCGAGAGCCTAAAGTGAGAACTGGTAAGCGCACTATGATGTATATGGCAGTATCGCTTTCACTAGTCGCTGGCGCTCTTTTCTTCTGTTATTATCTTCTCGACATTCAGCCCGTTCAAGGTCAGACATTAAATGCTGTTCTGGCAACAAACCTCTTTAGTGGATGGCCGGGGGGAATATTCATTGCAGCTGTTATTATCTTCTCTGAAGGTTTGTTATTATTTGTGGCTGCACAAACCGGATTTATCGATGGACCACGGGTCATGGCGAATATGGCGGTAGACTCATGGTTTCCAAAAAAATTTGCTGCATTATCCGAACGACTCACGATGCGAAATGGTGTTCTGGTAATGGGGCTAGCTGCGTTATTTTTAATGATTGGAACTAATGGCTCAATCTCTTTTCTTGTCATTATGTACGCTATTAATGTGTTCCTGACGTTCTCACTCTCACAAATAGGGATGGCAAGATTTACAATAAAAAACAGAAAAAAGAAAGATCATTGGGTACGATATCTCCTCATCTTTATTCTTGGTTTTGCTCTTTGTTTTACTATCTTGATTGTCACCATCTATGAAAAAATCGGGGAAGGTGGATGGCTTACATTAATCATTACCTTAGCGGTCATCATTATTTGTTATCTCATCCGCGGTCATTATCAAAAAATCAAAAAAGCGATGAAGAAATTCGACGAGGTGTTATTGTTATCAAGCATCCATCTTGTTGGGCATCTAAATACAAAACCAGTCAACCCAAAGCATATGACTGCCGTTATCCTCGTCACAGGATACAGTGGATATGGGGTCAACACGTTTTTATCATTAATCCGTAGTTTTCCTGGTCTGTATAAAAACATTATTTTTGTTTCAATTGCGGAGATTGATTCAGGATCTTTCAAAGGTGCTGAGGAAGTCGAAGCACTCAAGACATCCGTTCAAAGTTCCCTTCTTAAGTACGTCCAACTCGCTCAGAGGCTTGGGTTCTCCGCAGATTACCGCATGGATGTTGGGACCGATGTGGTGGAAACCGCAAGCCATCTTTGTGAATCCATTGCAGAGGAGTTTCCAAAAGTTATGTTTTTTACAGCAAAGCTTGTATTCAGACATGAGACGATCTTCCATAAGATTCTTCATAATGAAACGGCGTTTTCTGTACAGCGACGATTGCAATGGAAAGGTTTACCCGTCGTTATTCTACCCGTGCGTATCGATATATAAAAAAAAGTACATGGAAAAAAACGTGATCGATTTTTTTGATGATACGAACAAAACCTTTTTAATCATCTACGTGATATGAATTCTTAAAATGCAAAAAGGAGGAGAGATGGCAATGCCGGCAAAAAAAACCAAGAAAAAAGTCGTCAAAAAGAAGAAGAAATAAGAGTAGTGAAAGCTAATTATTTTTTTTGTCTTTTACTTATAATAACTGTTTCTTCTTCAACTATTTTTTTCATTTCCTCAATTTTTTATTATTTTTGCTAGACATAGTCAGACTATCAAACAACACTCTTACCGATAATGTATTTTCAAAGAAATGAGAACCATGTTTTATTGATATGGAACACTAGAGATGCTCAAACAAAAGATTTTTCCAAATTACAGCCGGTTCAAACATCGTAATGATGGGACAATTAGTTAAATTTTTTATTTAAGTTGGAATCATAATGATGCTGCGAATATTGGTAAATAAACATTGGCTAATGATGATTCCGTTGTACATTAGTTGAATTATCCATCTGTCTCCTGCTTTAAATTTTCCAAGGGAGTTAAAGATAATCTGATCCGAGATTCCAAGGACGATTGGGTTACCGTCTTTATCAGTAAGGCTTGCTCCAAGCAATGATGTTTGAATTTCCTGACTGGTCTCATTTATGGCCGTGATGGAACACATTCCCTGGTCTATGGGTCCATTGATAATTCCGATAATGATGACGGATGTATTCGATTGTGTCATTCGAACTACCGGTGTGTCATAGGGACCTTTCGAGTTTTTAAAAACACATTGACCAATGATTTCACTCCTATAGATCAATTGGATGTCCCAGAGTTCTCCGTCAGAAAAACCTGATAGATTCTGAAACGTAATTGCGTCTCCTGCACCTAAAAAATTTGGATTACCATCACCATCATTGATCATTGGTCCAAGAGCAGATGTTTGATTTACTGTACTGTTCCTATTAATCGCGATAACGTGTACCTCGGATTGCAGGACATGACCATTTTTTACTTCAGTAATCTCTATGTAAAAATCGGTTTGAATCATACTAATATTTGGTTTTTCTATTGGTTGATTAACAGTAATTGTTGTTTTCGCTGTAACCGTTGTCGAACCTGTTGCCGTAAGAGTGTACGTTGTCGTCTCCATCGGGACTACACTTCGATTTCCAGCAGATGTCACTGCCCCGATTCCGATATCAATGGTTACTGAGGTAGCATCTAAGACATTCCAATGAAGGGATGAGGTTTGTCCAAGTTCGATTTCATTTGGTATAGCTTCAAAGTTTGATATGATTGGTTTTTTTTGTTCATTACATCCGCTTAAGGCAATCGTGCAAAGGAGCAGAGTGATTCCAATGGTTAGTATTATTTTTTTCATGTTGCTAAAACCTCCAAAATTTACTCTCATAACAACTTCTCCTTTAATAATATAACGAAGGATAAAAAAACCGATATCTTAGGACTTTCTCAGTATTTTTCATGGTCTAATTATATCACCGGAAAAGAAGTCATCCATTCATCCATTTTATCAGAAGGATATTAAATTATTGTGAAGGAATTTATACTTTGATCGACAACCGAGATATATGTCTCGTAGGTAACAACCAAAGATGTGTAAATCACAGAAAATATTTTTTTGTTTTTTTCAAAAAGAACCTGTTTATGCTGAAGCATATTTGGTTCCTGGCCTTCTGAATATACAAGGTCGAATGCATTCAGGCCATTGATGGTCGTTTGATTACTAAAGATTAGGGTGAAATTCTTAAAATACGATGTCGAATAACGTTCTATCAACTGTTCACCAAGAGTCCCTACTGTTTCGTTTGACGTGATTGGTTCTTTCACAGCAACATTGATTTGGTACTCATTTTGATCTGGACAAAAAAATTTCACGGGATCTATTGTGTTTTCATTGACTATCCAGTCTTTTGGCGGTATGATTGTGAATCCATAGTTTTGGTTTATGTAACGGGAATCATCTTGATTGTCTTGTGTACAGCCTCCAAGGATGAGTACAAGAAGAATAACGGTGAGTCCAGATGTCATCACGTTTTTTTTCTTTTTCATTATGAATCAGCCGTTGTAATGAGGTATCTTAGTCATGTGAAGGATGATAAAAAAGAAGAGAAAAAGAGGGGTCTAGTACCCCACGAGATGTCTTAGGACCGGGAACATATGAGGGAACATTTCAAAGAGATGGTTCAGGAACGTCTGTAGCGAGAATCGATACTCAAATGGCATCGTTATGTCCATTGTACCCCAGTCGCTATCATCGCCGACGATATCTTTGGCCTTGATTTTGACAGTATAGCTTCCTTGCTCATTCCAGCTATGAGTGGTGGATGCTTCAGCCCCGGAATTGTACGGTCCGATCCAGTCAGTTGTTGTACCATCACCCCAGTCAATGAAGTAATACACGTTGTCTCCATTTGCATCTGTTGTTTGCATCTTGAACAGATACGCTTTCCCTGGTGCTCCTGTCGCAGGGCCCGTGATTGTCGGGATGTCTGGAGCATCGTTCAGGACAATCGTGATCGTTTGGGCCGCTGACCAGTCACTTGTCGCACCATTGATGTCTTTTGCTTTCACTTTGACATTATAATCCCCGATAGCTGACCAAGAATGAGAATCAGAGGCCGTAAAGCCTGATGAATAGGGTCCGAGCCATGCACCTGATGTTCCATCGCCCCAGTTGAACATATAGTAGATTTGGTCATTGTTCGGGTCGGTACTCATGCTTGAAAATGTGTATTGTCTGTTGATAGTTCCATGTGTGGGTCCATAGGGCGTCGATGGTGTGACTGGTGGATCGCTTGTGGTTACTGGACCCATGGTTAGGTCAGGATTGCCGAATAGTGATCCCCATTCGAACATTTCCATATAGGTGCCCGCTGTCCATAGGTTATTGACATACATTTGTCGGAGGGACCATTGAAGTGCTTGGCCTTGTGTGTAGTTCCCGGAGGTGCAACATGTGGTGAAGAAGTAATCAAGCGACTGACTTGATCCATCCATCGGATCGTTCCAACCAGGCTGTCCATAGGCGACTTTATTCGACCCTAGGAATCCAATGGCACCTTGTTTTAGCATCGTCTGACCGATGTTCAGATAATCGGTATCTGAGTTGCTGCAGGAATCTGCGAAGACAATTGATGGAAATTCGTCATTTAGAGAAAGACAGGTGGTTTCATCAACGAACGGTTGCGATGGATAATACTCATATGCTGCATCAGGTGATCCATGTCCTGCCCAATCGACAAACGCGTAACTACCCGTGGACCAGACCGATAAGACATTACTATAAGAAATATCAAAATCACAGGGATATGATGACTGTGCATCCTCATACATCCGGGTCATCGTCCAATCCGTCATCCATGGCTGATCGACTTTCGCTTCCATGAGTACTGCATTATCAGTATCCGGCCAGAAAAACGAACCAATGAGGAGGATGTTTTTCTTAAATGAATCATCAGTGTTCTGTTCGTAGGCAGCTGTTTTATCACAAATACTTTGGACTGTATCAGGGTCGCTCCAGGGGATACGACCGATATTGATTTCAGCTGCAAAATCAATGGGATCAGAATTTTCTCCGTACTGATGATCCCCATCGGTGTCCCAAGATTCAGAATCTGGGAGGGAAAGCTCTGCATAGTAATAGTCGGTTTCAGGATCTTGCCAGGTTGTACGCATTGGAACATCATCGACATCACCAACGAGACACACATCCATAATACCCCAGTCTTCCGAGGCGTATTTATCCCTCAGAAAAGCTCTCATTTTTGCTGAAAGGTCCCACCCTTCATAATAGCTGCTAATCCATTCAGTCGTCACCACGTTCACACTATGTCCTTTCGCACTTTCCCAGTCCGCTAGTGATGTCACCGATGATGCTAATGCATCGGTTGTGATGATAACATAGTCGTATTGTTCCCTATTCAAAGGTGTTTCGGGGTACCAGTTCTTCGCTTGATCGTAGTTCAGAATGATTTCTTTTGCAGTCTTCTCAGCGCTTGGTAAGTTATCGACCAAGATATCCTCTGAAGAGAAACCCTTTGGAATCGTGTAATGGATGGTTACTATGATTTCTGGATGATAGAATAATTTGCCAGAGAGAGGGTAATAGATAATAGGGTTGATTCTTACGTCAACAAGGTTATATTTACGGTAACCACCAGTGCCAACGACCTCCCCTATTGATTGAGGATACGGGGTATCCTGGGTATAGACAGATTTAAAATTCTGGTCATATTGTTGCTGATCACGTGCACTCGTTGCAGGGTCCGCAGAGCCAATCACTCGTGAGAGAGGATTTGGTGCTATCTTGTATGTTCCGGGTAACAAGATATTGTTATCTGATTCGAATGAGATATCTTCGACTACTGCACCTGGTGGAATCGCAATGGAGAATATCTTTGAAGGCAGAATTGGTTTACCGGGAATCAGTAAACGACCGAAATTTTCTATTGAGACGCCTAAACCTTGATTTTCTTTCACAAACTCGTAGGATCCTATAGGGATCGTAACGGTTATCACTCCAGGATCTGTAATAAACTCTTTTTTATCCTGAAGCAAGTTTGTGGCGCTCACTAATACACCACTTATCATCAGCATACTCACAAAAATACCTAATAGTTTCTTCATCATAAATTACAACCTCGTCCGAAATAAATATAAGAGTAATACAGGGAGAAGTAGTATATAAACCTTCATATAATTTATAATTGAATGATGTCTACACATCATCAAAAAAAAGATTGCTGCTATACTGCATCTAATATTTGTAAAAAACAAAAATGAAGCTCGAATCAAGGATTTTTTTTAAAAAAGATTTTATTTTCTTTCTCATCGTGACGCAAATTCAATTTAGCAAGTGAAAAAAAGATTTTTTCTTAAATATGTTTAAATATAACCTGAGTATAAACGAATACAATACGGGGGACCCTTATGAGGAAAAAAAACAATTTGTTAATAAAAATGATAGTAAGCCTTCTCTTTTTAATGTTGATTCCCACCTCGACTGCCCACATATTAATCGATACAAACAAAGACACTACCAACCATTCATCCGCAAATGAGGATGGCGATGGTTTATTATCAACAATGACTTGGGAAGACCTTTTTGATAATGCAACCAAAATAGATACAAACCCACCTGGTGCGGGGCAATCGGATTATTATCAGGTTTCGAGCGGTCAGGTTTCCATGATGAACACCTACCCGACTTGGACCGACCCAGCTTGGACAAAAATGAAACCAATCACGATTACGAACACAGCTGGTCAAATACTCACCAACACAATCGTCTATTTCGTCATTACTCATGAATCAGGGATGCAGTCAGAGTACCAAGATATACGGTTCAAACATCAAAACAACCCGACCACCTGGCTGAATTATTGGATTGAGAGATATAACAGCACAGCAGCACAGGTGTGGGTAAAAGTACCAAGCATACCTCTGGGGACTAGCACGATGTATCTTTTCTATGGGAATCCATCCGCCTCTAGCCAAAGTAGTTATCCAGGTGTGTTTAGTTGGTCAGCGTTTTGGGCAGATGATGAGAAAACAACATTACATGCTGATAATGAAGGGACATGGGATCCCGACGTTGCTTATGGGAATAACGAGTTCCTCATCGCGTGGGAAGAAGGCCAACCATACAATCCACCGTACACGTTTGGATTTAAACAAGAAATTAGAGCCTCCATGTATGACATCTACGGAAACAAAATTGTTGATGATGAACAGATTTTTAACGATGGTACCTTCTATTACAGGAATGAAAATCCATCGATTGATTATGGTGGTGGTAAATATTTTGTTGCATGGGAGCATTATGACACAGTCGCAAACCCAAGTGTCACCACCATGGATATCAAGGCAAGGACTGTTGTGCGAAATGGTGATTTGTTACAGTTAGGTTCTGTCATCGATGTATGTATCGCATCGAATTGTCAGGCGGATGCCAATGTTCAATTTGATNCTGTGAACAATCAGTTCTGTGTCGTTTGGGAGGATGCTCGTAACGGGGGCACNAATTACAATGTCTATGGTCGTCTTTATGACACAAACGGAAACCCTGTTGGGNGTGAAAAAGGGATTGCGACAGCGACCTATAGTCAATGTGAACCGTTGGTCGCTTTTGATCCAATTCATGAGCGATATATGATTGTCTGGGAAGAAGGAATAACTCCTGATAACGGTCCTTTTAGTATCAAAGCCGGACTTTTTGATGAAAACCTCAATCCATTTGGAAGCGCCATCACAATCGCTACAGGCAGTGACGCTATCGACTATAACTTCCCCTGTGTGGAGTTTAATCCACAAACCCAGCGGTTCCTTGTCACCTGGAATGACGATGATATCAGCTCTGGTGATTGGTGGGGGAATCTTTGGGGGAAAATCTTCGATTCTTCAGGTAACGTTGTCGTCAATACGTTTCAAATCAAATCCGGAGAATATACTCGTACTGATATCGTCCCATATTTCTCATCTTCCTTTTTCGTCTCATATAATAGTAAAGGAACGAGTGGATCAGGGTTAATCTGGGGTAAGATTCTTTCTTCGAATGGGGAGTTAATCGGAGGTGATATCCAATTATCGACGAGCGCCTCAGCACTCGCAGATTGGGCTAATATCGCTGTCGGGAACAACAATGTGTTTGTTGGTTGGGAGGACATTCGGTGCACGTATCCATCTCCTTGGGATAACATGCCTGATGTGTATAGTAATCTATGGTCTTCCTCACTAGCAGGATCGACTGTGACCTATTCGATAGGCACTGAGAAACAGCTTGTCCTTTCTGCTCATATCACCTCTATTCGAATCACTCCAACAAATTTCCATCATTGGGATATCTTCAACGCCACCTATCTGGATGGTAGTATCACATTTGATATTTTGGATGGGATTACCGGAGCATTGCTCATTCAGAATGTTTTACCCGGCTGGAACCTCTTTTCCCATGGTGTTCAAGCATCAACTATTCGGCTGAAAGCAACATTCACGCGGTTAAATCCTTCGACGACTCCAAAGCTGGATAAATGGAGTGTGAAATGGCAAACGAATGAACCACCGTCGATTCCGAGTAACCCTGTCCCCGCCAATACGACAACAGATATCCCAGTCTCCACTGATCTGAGCTGGTCTGGTGGAGATCCCAATGGGGATCCGGTCACTTTCGACGTCTATTTTGGATCAACTAGTCCGCCTATAAAAATGGTGAGCAATCAGACAAGTAATATCTTTGATACAGGAACGATGAATTATGGGACTACGTATTTTTGGAAGATAGTATCATGGGATAATCATGGTGCATCCACCAGTGGTCCTTTGTGGCACTTTACCACTCATAATGATCCACCAAATACCCCAAGTAGTCCAAACCCGGCAAACGGAGCAACTAGTGTTTCTATCAACGCAGATATTAGTTGGACCGGTGGGGATCCAAACCCTGGTGATACCGTAATCTACGATGTGTTTTTCGGTACCTCAACTCCTCCGACGATAAAGGTTTCTGCAAACCAATCCAGTGTGACATACGACCCTGGTCCGATGACGTATAACACCCAGTATTATTGGAAGATTGTCGCCTGGGATAATCATGGTGCCTCGACCATTGGTGTCATATGGAATTTTTTTACGGAAAATAGAGCTCCTTACCAGCCGAGTTCACCAGTTCCATCACAGGGAGCAACCAGTGTTGGGATCACCGTGGATTTGAGTTGGATTGGTGGGGACCCAGATGGTGATCCGGTGACATATGACGTGTATTTTGGAACTAGTAGCTCACCGCCAAAAATAACGGGGAATCAAACCACGACGACTTATGATTTACCAACATTAAGTTATGGAACCACATATTATTGGAAGATTGTCGCCTGGGATAATCATGGTGCTTCCACATCTGGGCCCTTGTGGAACTTCATGACAAACTCTCTTCCGTATGAACCGAGTAATCCAAATCCATCGAATCATGCGACTAGTGTAGATATCAACACTGATCTTGGTTGGACTGGGGGAGACCCGGATGGTGATCCGGTAACCTATGATGTCTATTTTGGAACAGGTACTCCACCGCCAAAGGTTTCTAGTAACCAATCCGGGGCCACCTATGACCCAGGGACCATGAATTATCTCATGACGTATCATTGGAGGATCGTGGCATGGGATAACCATGATGCATCAAAAGTTGGTCCTCTTTGGGATTTCACCACGACCTATATCCCAAATAATCCACCGTATATCCCCAACAACCCAAGTCCACAAAACAATTCAAACAATGTTACTATCGCCAGTGATTTGAGTTGGACTGGTGGGGACCCTGACCCTGGTGATACCGTCACCTATGATGTGTATTTTGGAACAAACAATCCACCACCACTCATCGCTTTAGGCCATACGACAGCAACATATGATCCTGGTACTCTAGGGTATTCGACAACATATTATTGGAAGATTGTTTCATGGGATAACCGCGGTGCATCAACCCAAGGTCCTCTTTGGGTGTTCACGACCATGTCAGTACCAGACAATCCGCCCTATCCCCCAAGTAATCCATCGCCAATGAATCATGCAATTGGCGTGAATATCAGTGTAAATCTCGGTTGGAGCGGAGGCGATCCCGATCCAGGAGACACTGTTCTTTATGATTTATATTTTGGAACAATGAATCCACCTTTAAAAATCATCGGTAATCAATCAAGCACCATGTATGATCCTGGTACAATGGACTTTGACACAATGTATTATTGGAAGATTGTTGCTTGGGATAACCATGGGTCGTCAACAGCTGGTCCTCTATGGGATTTTACCACGGAAAGCGAGGTGAATAATCCGCCGTATCTTCCATCTGATCCACAGCCGATGAATCATGCGGTGAATGTTGATATCCTTGCGGATATAAGCTGGAACGGTGGAGACCCAGACCCGGGTGATACGGTCACCTATGACGTGTTTTTTGGGACAGCAAGCCCACCTCCAAAAGTAGTGAGCAACCAGACTACAACGACGTATAATCCCGGTGCAATGATGTATGATACAACCTATTATTGGAAGATAGTCGCCTGGGATAATCATGATGCGTCAACACAAGGTTCCCTTTGGGATTTTACAACGATACAAGAGCCGAATAACCCGCCATATCCTCCCTCAGACCCCTCTCCATCGAATGGGGCCACTGATGTCGATGTCATGATAGAGCTGAGTTGGACCGGTGGGGACCCTGATGGAGACGTCGTTACTTATGATATATTCTTTGGAACAACATCTCCACCCGTAAAAGTGGTGGCAAATCAATCAACTGCCTCATATGATCCGGGGTCTTTGGAGTATATGACTACCTACTACTGGAAAATCATCTCTTGGGATAGTCATGGTCTTTCTACACCAGGGGCTCTCTGGGTGTTTACGACGATATCCGAGCCGAATAACCCACCCTATTCTCCTAGCGATCCCATCCCTACAGACGGTGCAATCGGGGTCGATATCGAAACATCACTCAGTTGGATTGGGGGTGACCCAGACCCGAGTGATATCGTCACCTATGATGTTTACTTTGGCATGACGTCTCCACCTCCACAAATCATCAGTAACCAGACCAGTACCTCCTATCAACCTGCAACATTACATGGGAACACCACGTATTACTGGAGAATCGTTGCTTGGGATACTCATGATGCATCGAGTGCGGGTCCTCTTTGGAGTTTTACAACAGAAATCCTTGGAGATATCACACCACCAGCGGTCCAGATAACAAAACCGGAGAAAGCAATTTATATCAGAAATGATAAAGTGTTACCATTTATCGTACCTCTTGTATTCTTCGAAATCGATGTACAGGTTGCTGCCTCAGATAATCAATCAGGTGTTGCCCGAGTTGAAATCTATATTGATGATGCATTGATGACAAATGATACCACCGAACCATACAGTTGGACCTGGAGTGACCGAGGGTTCTTTATGTATACTCTGAAGGTGATCGTGTATGACAACGCCGGGCATCATACAGAAAAAGAGATGACTATATGGAAATTCTTCTGAACCTGAAGAATTGAGCAATGCTCTTCTTCAAGGTATTGCTTCAATACTGCAAAGACATTTGAAACACACGCCAATGTAGAATTCGATACAGCAGTCTATCAGATCACTGGACATCAACAGATGACTCGATCCGATCGATGGTCTTCTGAAGGAACTGTTCATCCGTTATCGTTACCCGAATGGCCTTCTGGGGGCAACAATCGGCACACCGTCCACAACCTTTACAGGCCTCACCGATGACTGCGTGTCCTTCCTGGATACGAATGGCATTGACGAAGCAATGCTCTGTACAAGTTCCACAGCCTGTACATCGTCCTGTCACCGTGACCTCAACCCCTGGCATTCGTTTCACTTTGGAACGTATTTGAGGATCAACATCTGTGAGGATTTTCCATAGACAACAACAGATACAACAATTACAGATTGTCAGAAGCTTACCATCGGAGCCGATGCCAAGCCATGTCTCATCTATCTTATCTCTCCCAATTAAGTGAATAAGACCTTCCGCGCGACATTTCTGTACATACGTCAATGCCTCCTGCACGGTTGCTTCTCTGCCAAACTCAGGGTTAATGCCGCGTGCAGCTTCTCCAAGAAAAAGACAACCATATTCTATAGAATGGTTTTTACAGTGGTTTGCTTCACGACAGATACAAAAATTCATGATAAATCGATAGTTTGTTTTTCGTATGAAATATTCAACGACTTGTGAAGGTAGGACGATATTGTCCGGAGGTTTGATGGTTCGGTCAAGGGTGAGTTTAACAACCGAATCCTTTGGAAGGATGGTGAGGTTTGTCTGTTTAAAAAGCATCCTATCAGCAATTTGCTTCATGAGCGGGATTCTGGTCATTTTTGCTGCTAGAAATCGGTAGGGAAACAGTTTTTCAAGGAAACGGACGAATCGCCGTGTTGGTAACATAATAGAATTTACTGATAATGATATGGATAATAAGCATATCGATTTCAGAAAAAACTGATAGTGATGACTGGTGAGGTATATTTTTATGCACCTACCTAATTACAATGATTCATATAGGGAGTGAAAGGGTATGAATAAATGCAAATTTCTTGAACAGTACCGCATCCCTCTTGTCAGTCACAATGGAGACAATTTCATGGAGAGTGAGCGTTGTCGGTTGGGCAATGATATTCCTCTAGGGGGATGTTTAGAGAATTGTCCTGATTTTGAACCAGTAAAATAAAATGAAGATGCAGCATGTAAACGCTAATTCGTATAGTCTCATATCGTGAGTGTCTTTTCTTGATTAAATAAAATTAGAAGAACATAATCGGTAGTCCCTAATTCGCCTTCCAGACAAGTCCAACAAAACGAACGACAATATTGGTCTTTGATGGTGTAATTGCTATGCTTTCTAAGTTTTCAGTCATTGGGTTGATTTTTGTATCCAAGGTACTTACCTCGGTTTGGAATTGGGAATCGAGACGTTGTTTTTCTTCTTGTAGGGCTTGGAGGTTTTCTTTTGCATACTCGCTTTCCCTCTTTTTCTTCACACTTCTCCCCATGTCCCGGGAGGTTGTTCTGAAACCACCAAGGGCTTTTCTACCAAGAAAGCCACCTAACAGTGTTGTTCCGAGTGATATTGCAGTCTGATATTTTTGATCCCGAGTTTGCGCTTCATGTTCCTGGACATCGACCTCAGCTCGTCTCAGTCGCTCATCGATTTTCGCGTATTTCTGAGCATATTTTTGCCGTAGTGTATTGACTTCTTCATCACGTTTTTCTCTTGCGATTTGCTGAAGACGTATCCTGAAGTCTCGGTCGGTTTCTCCAGTCATTGATACCGCATCGAGGTTCTGGCTTTTCAACAGCTCTAATTTCTGTGTTTTAAACAACCAGTTTGTGAAGTCTGACTCCCATAGAGAATAGTTTTTTGCTTTCAATGCTGCAGCGGGTAAACCTGCATACAGAACGTTTTCTAAAGGTGTTTTTTGCAGGTCTGAGATAGGCATGGGTGTCTGTTGTGAGCTATCCCAGTTTACAGCGATTGGCTCATCGGTTACCGGTGTGAGGAACACCACATCTTTCACCTGGTCGATTTTTGTTTTCGCATTGGTAAAACGTACTTGTGCTGCACCTAGTATGTATGGATGATAGATGACAGGTTGATTCACCGATTGATTCTGGATTAAGGGTATAAAAAATTGTGGGATATCTGGGGGTACCGCCGGTATCTGAGAAATTCCTTGTAAGGCAGTGGAGGGCGCCATGGAGGAAGACTGCACAGGTTGTAGCGAAGGGGATTCTTTCCACTGTTTTTTTGTTGGTTCAACAAGTACCTTGATCTGTTCGCGTGTAAGAGGTCCTCGAAGATAAGAGAGCGCCCAGCGTGTTTCAAACAAGGCAGGGGCATCATCATGTACGTTGTTCATTAAAAAGATACGATTTCCTAATCCTGATAGTATTTGTTCCATGTTTTTACGGTCATACTGTTGTTGCCCCGAGAGTGATGCTCCTTCTAATCCATCCATGACACGTGCCTTGTCACGCTCGGTCTGTAAGCGGCCAAGGAACCATGTACCCGCATTTGAGATAGCCTTATAATCGAGATCGACTGGGTTTTGTGTCGCAAGAACGATCCCCAGGCCAAAAGCACGAGCTTGCTTAAGCAATGTTAGCAATGGCAGCTTTGAGGGGGGATTGGAAAGCGGGGGGAGGTACCCAAATACTTCATCGATATACAAAATTGAGCGTAAACTTGTTGTCCCTGATTGTGTGCGCATCCATCCTACGATTTGGTTCAGTAAGAGCGATGTGAAAAACATTCGTTGTGCATCATTGAGGTGGGCGGTGTAAAATATTGACACTTTTGGTTTACCATTCTCTGTATAAAGCAGCTTGTTGATCTCAAGGGGTTCTCCTTCTAGCCACAGGCTGAAACCAGGGGCTGCTAAGAGATTATTTAGTTGCATGGCAAGATCAAATCGGTCTTTTGAGGGATAGAATGATTCCACATCAAGCATTCCGATGCGTGTCATTGGTGGGGTTTGGATCCGTTGGATGATTTGACCGATATCGACATCCTCACCATGTTGCCATGCACTCGCTAGTATGGTTGATATCAGGATATGTTCTCTTGACCGAATGGGATCAGCATTGATACCTAATAAACCTAGGAGACTTGTCACCGTAGTGGTTATTCTTTCTTGTAACAGTTCGTTGTCATCTCGAACCCCCAGGGGAGGTGCTGAAAAAGATTTTAGTATTGAGATAGGCAAGCCAGAGTTACTACCCGGAGTATAGATAGCAAAATCCGCTGATTCATGGAGGCGTTGAATTCGTGTACCATCTTGTCCCCATTTGAGCAGCCCATTTTTCCAAATAGCTGCCTGCTGCTCCGCGTAATCGTTTGGTGATAATCCTTTCTTCGTCGCATCTTCCTCATTGATCCAGGGTGCAAAATCTTGACCTCTTAACTCGGGGAATGTTAAGAGAAGATTTGTGATGTCTCCTTTTGGGTCGATAGCGATGGTTGGGATCCCATCGATAGCAGCCTCTTCAATGAGAGAAACACACAAGCCTGTTTTTCCGCTCCCGGTCATCCCAATACATATCGCGTGGGTGACAAGGTCTTTGGAGTCGTAGAGTAGTAAGTCCTCCATTTGCGTTTTGTTTTTGATGTCATAGAGACGGCCAAGATAAAAAACACCAAGTTTCTCGAAGTCTTGCATAGAATCATTTCCCCAAGACAGATATCTCTGGTTAGTATATCTAGGCTACGCTATTTTTTGGATAATTTTAAACACAAAAGATAGTGTTTTTCTCGTAACCTACCAGTTTTTTTCAAAAAAAGAAAAATCAAGACCGGACCAGTCGTCATAATCAAATAATCCATGAGATCCATCTGAGTAATCAAGAATGGAATACGTATATCGATAGTTCATACAGCTTTTGTAATTCCCAAAAAACCAGTATGCGACATGATACGGTCGACTGGTTAGTATATTATCACAGCCTACAGGGAACATGAAATCAATACCAAATGTGTGGCCTGTCTCATGCATCATTGCACAGGAAAAAATAAAATCTAATGGTTTGGAATTTTTTTGTGATGTTTTCTGCATGGATTGTGCGGAGATGGCAAACGTATTGATACCATGGATGTGCCAGTAGAGCCAAGGATGTTCTCCCACATACGCGACTGCAGCGGCGACAGTTTGATTAAAAATAATGGTTGCATAACGAAACACGCTTCTCCGCCAGTTCTCAGAATCATTATGGAGAAAATAGGAAGTATAAATATTGCGAAGTTCTTGACGATCTGTGCTTTGGTCAAACGGGATTTTTTCTCCACCGCCGCCCATACATCCGTCGTCAAGATGGTACACGATATTATTTCGATCATAGGCTGTCCTGAGCAATTCCTTTGAATGCGATGGGACCGTGCTGTTTTGTCCAAGTGGGCCTGTTTCCATCACATCCATTTCAACATAGAGGTCTCTTCGATATGGGTCAGAGTCCCATGCGGACATGTAGTATTCCTCGATGTTGGTCAAACTATCTTCATCTATATCTAATTGAGAATGATTCTCCCAAATATTGGGATTGAACATCCACGTATATTCCCATTCGATTGGAAGGAGGTCCCCATCTAGATCTTCTCCTGTATTATCGTATTTGGGATCTGTTTCATAGTTATTAATTTCAGTCCAGTACGGAACACCATCACCATCAAAATCGGTTTGATTAATTTTGAACCAGAGTTCATAATCACAATAGATATTTTCAACATCACAGCTATTCAAACGACCATACCCACTAGAATCACCAATATAGTCATCACCGGTCCAATGACCTGTTTTTATATTGTAGATTAAATCAGTATTGGATGAATGTGTATTGATATTGGCTCCAAACATCGCTGTATCATATAATTCAATAGTAATGTTGACCTGTTCGATATCATCAGGAACATTTGCGGTAGCTATCCAATGGATATCATAGAGATAGGGAGAATCATCCCAAACCGGAGATGAATATTCTTCTGAATTTATGAAAACCTTAACAAAAAAATCAGTATTGTTACAAAATTCACTGTCATTTAATGTTCGAATTGAAATAATATCGACTGTTACTTCAATATCGACAAGAGGATCAATATCGTCAATGGTATCTATAGTCTCTTCAGTAGATAGACCACCAACGTTCGAACTACTTACTAAGAATATACCAATAAAGAACAATAGGAAATTTTTTTTTATATCATATCCCCCTTAAATCTGTAACTCTATAACAATTATTCTTTTATTATATTATGTTTTCTATCCTAATTTATAGCATAGATTTCATCATTTTTGATGTGTAAATATCTTCACAAATGATTACTGATGAAGAAGAGAATTATGAAGGGGACGGGATTTCAACTCGAAGTTTACATCTCTTTATCGTTCGAGAGGATATATAGGAAAAAAATGTGATATTGTAACAGGGTGGTCAAATATATTTTCAATATATATAGATAATAATTTTTTTATGAAAACATTTAAATGAATCCACAAGATATAAATTCCTATACCTGGTTATTTAGGTGGGGGTCATAAGCACCATGAAGCAAAAGATAATCGGTATAATTGTGTGTATTCTGTTGGTGGTTAGTGTTGTTCCCGTAGTTGGATCTTCAAAAAATAGTAAGATAACTCCATTGTTACGTACTAGTAGTACTCAACCATGTTCATTGACTAACTGGACTGAGGAGAAGAAGCTCCTCGCATCTGATGGTGAGGCAGGTGATAATTTTGGTTGTTATGTTTCCCTCAGTAAGGACACAGCTCTCATTGGAGCATGGTTAGATGATGACAACGGATATTATTCCGGTTCTGCGTACGTGTTCATCCGTAACGGAACGACATGGACTCATCAGGCTAAGCTCCTCGCGTTAGACGGCGGCCCAACCAATTTATTTGGCTGGTCTGTTTCTCTTGATAATGACACCGCCCTTATCGGAGCATACTGGGACGATGACAACGGAGCCCATTCTGGGTCAGCGTACGTGTTCACCCGCAACGGTAATACCTGGACTCAACAGGCCAAGCTCCTCCCATCAGATGGTACAACAATGGATTATTTTGGCTACTCTGTTTCCCTTAGTGGTGACACCGCTATTATCTCAGCGCCATTGGATGCCGACAATGGAGATGCTTCTGGGTCGGCGTATGTATTCATCCGAAGTGGTACCACGTGGACCCAGCAAGCAAAATTGCTCGCTGCAGACGGTGCACAAGGAGATAATTTTGGTATCCGAGTTTTTCTTGCTGGTGATACGGTCCTCATAGGAGCATCTGCTGATGATGATGTCCGAGGATCAGCATATGTGTTTACCCGTACTGGTACTACCTGGACCCAACAAGCCAAGCTGCTCGCATCAGACGGCCAGAGTAACGATTTCTTTGGCTGGTTTGTTTCTCTATCCGGAGATACTGCTCTCATCGGGGCACCTGGTGATAGTGACGACGGAGATTCTTCTGGTTCTGGGTACGTCTTTACCCGGACCGGGACCACCTGGACCCAACAGGCAAAGCTCGTTGCTTCAGATGGTTATACCTGGGATTATTTTGGTTATGCGGTTTCCATTAATGGTGACACCGGTATCATCACAGCACCTCAGGATGATGACAACGGGGTTGATTCCGGATCAGCGTACGTGTTTACCCGCACTGGCACTACGTGGACCGAACAGAAAAAACTCCTCGCATCAGATGGCCAGGAAGGAGATACGTTTGGCTGGTGGTCTGTTTCTCTCGATGGGAATTCTGCCCTCATTTCCTCATGCCGAGATGATGATAATGGGCTTGATTCCGGGTCAGCGTATGTGTTCACAGAAATATGTGAAAATCAACCACCAGAGATACCAGCAGCACCTACCGGCCCGTCCTCTGGAAAAAATGGATTGGAATATACGTTTTCAGCGATAACGACGGATCCTGATGAAGATAATATCTCCTATTTCTTTGACTGGGACGATGGCGAAAACAGCAGTTGGGTAGGTCCATTTCCCTCAGGTACAACGGCAAGCACAACACACGCTTGGTTGGAAAAAGGAACTTACCATGTGAAAGTCAAAGCCAAAGATGAAAACGGCGCGGAAACTAACTGGTCGCCAATCCATCCAATTTCTATAACTATAGCACCAAACCTTACGATAGAAGGGTTCAAAGGTGGAATAGGATTCAGTGCGGTTGTGAAAAATATCGGTGATGATCCAATAACAAATATCGCTTGGAGTATTGACATTCAGGGGAAACATGTGACCGGAAAAATATTGAGTCTGGCACCAGGAGATGCAATAAAGATAAAAACAGGTCTAATCCTTGGATTTGGAAAAACAAAAATAATTGCAACAGCAAACTCTGAAGACGGGGCAACATGCACAAAAAATGGAACAGCATTCCTCCTAATTTTCTTCGTTGTAAGAGTATTAGAGACAATTCTGTAACTTCCTCATTTTTATAATTAGAAGAATAAAATAAAAATGATGTTAAATCCAAACTTCTTTTTCAAACAAAATAAAAAAAAAAAAAATTACAAAAATTACGTGGTTCTGCTTGAAAAAAGATAATAGTGCAGGGGACGAGATTTGAACTCGCGGACCTCTACAGGACAAGGCCCTCAACCTTGCGCCGTTGACCATGCTTGGCTACCCCTGCATGTATTTTTTCCGGTAAATGCTCGCTACTCTATATAGCTTTTCGGGTCACAACCCTTAAATATTGTTGAGATCCATGCCACATCGTAGACTAAGCTCTCGATGTAAAGCCATCAGCCGTTCCGCGTGCTTCGTCTGTCCTTTCTGCAGTGCTTTTTCGACCTCGATTTCAATCCGATGCTCATGATCGTTTTCGATGAGGTTGTCAGCGTGTGCTACGATTTTTTCTTCTAAGGTGAGTGGCATATAATCTTTTGGTGGTAATCCTAAGAGGATTGATTCTTCTTTAGGGATGCCAGCACCTAGATGTCGTTCGATGATGTTCACAATGGATTCAGGTAATCCTAACTGTGTTGCGATTTTTGCTCCTTCTACCCCATGGAGGATCCCCTGTGTTTTCGACCTTCCGATATCATGCAGTAATGCACCAGCTTCAACAAGTTCGATATTTGCATGAGCTTTCTTAGCTATTCTGACTGCGACCTTCCGAACTGCTTTACAATGGTTGATGACTTCCTCTGGACATCCTGCTTCTTTGAGAAGTTGCAAGCATTGTCCTGGGGTAGGTATCACGGTCATGTTGTTTCCTTTGAGCGAACCTTTTTCCCTTTAACGCAGGGAATAATTTGAATGTTTCCATCGAATTGTTTCTTCTGCCAGGATGCTTTTGTATATCGGTCAAGAAACAATGCAAGGGCAGCAACCTCAGAATGTGGTTGATTTCCTACTGAGATATTGAGGTCGGCAATCTCGTAGAAATACGGAGGAACCTTTTCTGCTCCAACGATAATAAGTAAATCTCGGTTGGTGTCAAGTTGTTTTAATGCTTTTTCCAGCTCCTCACCGTACATTGTGAGGTGGACAATAATTCCTTTCCAGTTTTTGATGATTTTTTTATAATCGACACCAGTCTGGATCTGGAAATCACCACCAAACCGTTTGCAGACTGATTGGATGTTCGTTTTGATTTTTTCGTCTTTCGTGGTGATGTATATGATATCTGCACCGAATGCTCTAGCCACTAACGCGACATGGGTCGTCACTCGTTTGTCCCGATCGATCCGATGTCCGATTCTTAACACCGCTATCATCATCTATCAATCCTATGTGATATAGGAAAGAAAATGAGTCTTAAAAACACTCCGCTATCTCTAGTATTTCTCAGCGGATTACTTTTTTTTCTTCAACAGGATGAAATCAACTTTTTTTTCTGTGTCGACCCCTTTTTGAACCCGGCTAGAAACGGATTCCGTTTGGTTGATGTCTAGGTTATCGACGTTGCGTTCGATTGTTTCAGTATTTTCCCAGGTGGTCCGTCGTATTTGTTGTTTCTCTTGTGAAGAGAGGGTGGCTGGTTTTTTCTGTGTCAAATCTTTTGAATAGAGTGTCTCGTTGTATTCTTTGATAGGTGTTTGTGGGTGTTCTTGTGTTGTCTTTGGTATGGTTGGTCTTTTCTGTGATTTTTCTATTTCTTTTTGTATTGGTGGTTCATTGATTTGTGGTTTTTCTTTTGGTGTAAGGTGAAATAGCTTCAGTTTTGCCAAAGAGCGTCCCTCGCTTCTTGTTTTCTTGGAGCGGTTATCCTTTTCGCACTTGATAAGGTTTTCCTCAAGAGTTAACATGGTTCGCTGTTAGGATGAACGAAAAGCATTTATCCGAGTCCTAAATTCAGAGTTATACCTTTTGAGAGAAATTGGGCTAGTGGTCTAGTTGGTTATGACATCGCTCTCACACGGCGAAGGCCGCCGGTTCGAATCCGGCCTAGCCCATTTTTTTTTTAGTCTATTAAATCGATTAGCTTATTAATCACCATGTGATTCCCTATGTTGGTTTCGTGGATGGGATGCAGGATGACACAAAAACAGCGATTTCTCCAGAGATGTTGAAACCTCTTATCATTCGATCACTTCGGAGAAGTAGCGTACGGAAGAAAATAGCGGAGTACCTTTTTGAAATTAGTCCCAGTGGGAGTTATACGTCTGAGATAGCATTCAGTGTGAAGACCACCCCCACGAATGTGATTGGTGCAATCCGTGGGATGAACACGCGATATCGTGATGATGAATCTCTTATCAGTTTAAACCTTGTTGAACAAATCGAGGGCGGGAAACACAGAGATGTTAAATTATACCGTCTCACAGATCTTGGCAAGGAAATCGTCACCGGTCTTCGTGACAATAAAAAACGTTTCTAATTACTATTTTCAGTCTCGTCCTTTTCTGTATTCTTCAAACATGGTGGTGACTTGATCTTCTTCCACCTGTGCATAATCACCGCTTTCGAATCGTACCACGCACCATCGGCTAGGGCTGGGATATGTACGGATAACGACAGCTCTTCGAGCAGGCTGATGTGGGGCATCAGGATTTCGCACTAACACCTCAATACCTTTTCTGATTCCCCGCAGTTCTAACATCAGTTATTTTCCCATCCCTTGTCTTACTTTTTCAGGGAAACAAATAACTTGGAAGTATATAGAAGTGCTTGCCGTGTTTAAGGGACTATTTGAGCGACGAAAGTGATGTAATTTTAGGATGAAGTTTAAATATATTGTTTATGATTCTAGAATGTAGTGAGGGATTTATGAAGGTAAAAGTAAACGTGATATTTTTATTCCTTTTTGCGACGATTGGCTTTTTTCTGTTTGTCAACCCATCATGTACTGCAGAAGAAGCAAACATTATATTCAAAAATGTAGCCGATGTAACAGTTCAGTTAACACAAACACGTCCACCGGTTGGGACAACAACGATTCGAGAATATCGAATTACTGCAATATTACAAAACATCGGTGATACAGACTCGGTAAACATCACGATGAAACTTAAAGACCCCCAACCGGGTCTGAATGCGACCCTCATTTTCCAACCTGTGAGTTATTCATTAGCGCCCAATGAGGAAAAAACCTTTTTATTCGAGAACTGGCCGACATCACTGACCGGTTCCATTCTACTCAATATAAGCTTTAAACCGACGTCTCCAAATGTGTTGGAAACCGACTCAAACTCCCGGTTCTATTACTACACGCTACAGATTGGAACGGAGGCTCCTAAGACCTCAACTCCAGGTTTTGAAGGTCTCTTCGTTCTAATCGCGATTGTTGCTTTCTTGTTCATAAATCAAATAAGAAAGGTACCCTACTGATTTTATTTCGTAAGATTCAAATGAGTATGAGTTGTTGTTATAATTCAGTAGCGGAGATCACCACGTGATCAACTAGTGCCGCCCCTGCTCCTTCGTAAGATACTTTATTTGAGAGTTGGTAGGATTGTTCGGTGTACCCGGCAGGCATGTTTCTGATATACTTTGTTTGGTTGTATAATAGAATGTCATTGTTGTTATAAAATTGTACATCTATCTTCACACTGATTAGTTTCCCTGCGATGTTATGAAACAGCCAACCGACCGTTACTGATTCAATGTCGCCTGATTTTTTGATATTCTCTTCATATGAGGTATTTGCAAATTCTACAATCGTTGAGTCAAGGTATACGTTCTGTGGTCTTTTTTGTGTCTTCACGCTACTTGTGTCTTGACAACCACTTAATGTTATACTGGCGCATAGAACTAAAGCCATGACAATCAATATCGATTTCTTCATCCTTGTTCACCCCTCCGAATCTTCTAAAAAAAGATATGGTGCATGAACATTTATATGTTTCGATAGAAATGTATTTTTTTCTAGGAGAAAGTAATTTCGGGATAAGACATCAGTTTTTTTTGACCAAAAATTTTTAATATCTCTAGGTCATCATTGATGTTAAAAATCTGGGAACAGGATAGTAAAAAAACCCGAGGGATATGCCGTCACCAAAAAAATCAGAGCTTATCAAGAATGTCTTACGCACCTTGGTATCGATATCGAGTAGAAAAACAGATCTCCCCTATACTATGATAACGATGGAGGATCTAATACGACGATTGGAAACTAAATTTAGATTTCTTAAGCATATTCAGATTAAGAACGATTTCTATAATGAAGAATCCGATGATATGATCAGTGTAATGTCGGATATTAATTCGGTCCCTCCAAATGAGTTAGGAAACGCCCTTCATTCTATTATCGATTCAATGAACCGGTCTCTTGGCGATGAAGCAGGTCATTTTTTCATAAAAGAAATACGGAATAAACTCAGCGATGAGTACATCACAGAGATGCGCGGTATGGGAGTCGATTTAGGTCTTATGCAACTAGAAAGCGAAATCTATCGACTCGAGCGAGAAATAACTGAACGGAAAAATCATTCATAACAACTAAATCTTATTTTAAATGAAAAACATACAATGTTGGGATTTTCTTTTTCTTTCCAGTCCAGTATCCACACACATCACATCGGAACTCTATGGTGACCTCACCACCATAGATGGTCTGATTTTTGACCCGCTGTAATGGACCTCCACAGACAGGACATTTGTTTAGGATTTTATCTGGATCGCCCTCTCGCGTCCGAATCTCGACCTGAACTAGACCACTGTTTAAAACAAGTGTGCGTAACCGCGGTCCGCTCACATGTAAATGTTTTTTCTTCGATTGTAATTCCTTCTCAACAAACTTTTTCAAAGCATGTTGGGATGTCACTGTATGATACTTCCGAAAAACTATTTCCACCGCACTGAGGATTTCCTCATCGGAAGGGATATGATATATCATACAATAGTGGAATCGTCTTGGTTACTTTAATCTTTTTACAGAACAATCGTCTTTAATAAATCGGTTCGGGTCACCATCCCGACAAGCTTATCATTTTCTATGAGTGGTAACGACCCTACATTCTGTTTCAGCATCAATTGCGCTGCATCGTAGATACTCATAGATGGGTTCGACCATACGACTGGTGATCGCATGACGTCCTTCACAAGCAACTCATCGAGGTGATGCTTCTGTCTTCCTAAGGAAAACGATTTCTTTAATGATGCGAAGGCCAATGCTATCTCGATATCTGAGATGATTCCGACAAGTCTTTTTTCATCAAGAACAGGGAGACGTGCGACATTATTAGTAATCATGATTCGTCGCGCATGGATCACACGGTCCTCAAGACTCACGGTGTAGATTTTTTTTTGCATAATGGAATGAAGTTGATTTTTATTGGTAACCAACGGCAGTAAATCTGCTTTCGTCACGATTCCCACCAGCTTTTCTTTTTCGACCACGGGTAGCATCGTTGGACCTGATTCCCCGACGGATTTCAAAATGTTTTTCACTTCTTCTTCAGGGGAGATCATAAGCACTTCTTTCTCAGTAACCGATGATGCATGCAACCGGGATGCTGTGATTCCCCGCTTTCGTATCGACCCAAGCTTATAGGCAATGACGTTATCGGTCACAAGGCCAAAAAATTTTTTTGCTTCAGTTACCGGAATCTTCGTAATGTCATGTTTTTTCATCAGATCTAAGACGAGTTTGAGGCTATCGTCTTTATCTACTGTAATTATTTTTGTCGTCATTATTTCTTTTACTTTCATCGCCGTTTTCCTCCTATTTCATCAATAAAAAACGTTATTCATATTTTAATCCATCAATGCATTCTTCACAAAGAAGGCGGCCATCAACGCTTTTCAGACTGGTTGATAAGATATCGCAATCTTCGCATTTTCCAGAGAACGTCTGGCTCCGGAGGTACTCCTCATCTTTTGTATCGATACTTGACCACTCATGGCTGATTTCTGTTAACGCCGGTGAAAGGCGGGAGATATCGCGTTGGGTGATTATCCCGACGAGTTCGTTGTTTTCAACAATGGGGAGTCTTCTGATATTACATTTTCCCATTATTTTTAACGCTTCTTCTAGGGAAATGAATGGCTCCGCGATAATGATTGGGCTGCTCATGACTTCTTCGACTGTTACATCCTGCGCGTTTTTTGCTTCGCAGACCACTTTTTTTATAATGTCGCTTTCAGTGAGAATCCCGATCGGATGATTTATTTCTGAGATGATCACATTTCCGATTTTGTTCTGTTTCATCATTTTGGCTGCTTCTAGTACTGTTGTAAATGGTTGTACAGTCACTGGCTTTATCTTCATAATCTCTTTAATTAGAACGTCTTTGTTCATATGTTATCCACCAAATCGTTGACTGATTGAAAGCTCCAATCCCAAACATTAAAACATTACGAGGTATTTTACCTTTTTCATATGAGCAGCACTTACGAACGAGAATTAAAAGGTATTCTAGAAGGTGATGAAAAAATTCTTTCGAAAATGACGAAAACCTGCTCGGCATTGGAAAAAGGAAATTATTATCTCACGAAACAGAAACCGTTCATCGTTGTTCGTGCTGCAGGATCGTTCGGTGTCGATTTGGTCGCTCTCAGAGGTGATATCTCGTTTCTCATGGAGATAAAATCCAGTATGACCGATACGTTGCATTTCAGTAGTGTCGATGGGAAACTACAACGGCAGGCTGAAAAAATGCAGCGGGAATGCGAAAAAACAAAGACGTTGCCGGTCTATGGTTTTCGACTGAAAGGGCATGGTGGTGATAGTTGGCGGCTCTTTTCCATGGATATTTCTCAGCTCGAGGGGCGAGCCAAGATCCTGCATAACCGCCTTCCAAAACTCAGCGTGAGTAAAAGTGGTAATTTTATTATGCGATGGGAGGAGGGTTTACCTCTGTCTGATTTTCTTATGTATCTCTGTAAGTAGTCATGTACTTTACATTCGGTCCTCGTTCGATGAAACGTGGTTTTATATCAAAATATTTCTGTCTCATTCTGTGATGATACAAAATCTATTTTAGTCAGTACCTTATTACTAGCAGAGTTGTGGTGATGTATGAAACGATTACTTGTTGCCTATGATGGATCAGAAGCATCAAATAAAGCAATTGATGTCGCAGTCCAATGTTCAACACCAGATGATGAGCTTGTACTCCTCACGGTGATTCCTGCTGCCTTGGTTGAATCGACATTCACAAACATGTTACTACCGACGATAGACCTTAGCACCGTAGTCACCCCGGGGACCTTTAAAGAGAAAGCTATGGAGAACCTTGGTAAGCTTGCTAAAGAACTCGAAGGAAAAATCGGGAAAGTGGATGTCGCTGTGGAAGCAGGAGATCCTGCCGATGAGATTCTCCTTGTGGCAAAAAAATATGATAGTGACATCATTCTTATTGGCTATAAAGGATACGGGAAAGAAGGAAGATTTTTACTCGGCAGTGTTACGGATAAGGTAGTCCGACATGCGAGTAGATCCGTACTGGTTGTGCGATAGAAGAAATGTGATGAAATGCATCCTGCAGAGGAATTGCGCGGGAAGAAAACCAACAAACTTCTCAACAAACGTATTGTTCTTGGAATCACTGGAAGCATTGCTGCTGTTGAAAGCGTGAAACTCGCCCGGGAGCTCATCCGTCATGGGGCAACCGTCTATCCGATGATGACACCATCAGCAACACGGATCATCCATCCAGATGCCATAGAGTTTGCTACCGGTCATAAACCTGTCATCCAATTATCTGGGCAGACCGAGCATGTCTCCTGGTGTGGTTTGGTAAAGGATCCGGTGGATCTCCTTTTGATATCACCATGCACCGCAAACACTATTTCAAAGATTGCTCGTGGAATCGATGATACCCCGGTCACCACCTGTGCGACCACTGCGATAGGCTCCGGGGTACCGATTCTTCTTGTGCCTGCGATGCATCTGTCGATGTACGACCATAAGATCGTTCAGAAAAACATCGAGATTTGTAAGAAACACGGGGTATTGTTTGTCGATCCGCTACTCTCGGGCAACAAGGCAAAAACTCCTGAGATTGTTGAGATTGTCGAAACCGTGATTCGAACGACTGGGAAACAGGATTTGAGGAACAAAAAAATTCTTATTATCGGCGGTGCCACCGCGGAACCTCTCGATGATATCCGAGTGCTGACGAATCGAAGCTCAGGAAAGACAGCTGTGGCCTTAAGTATCAATGCGTTCGAACGAGGAGCCGATGTTACACTCTGGTATGGCTATGCACAGGAGATGATTCCGCCCTATATTTCTTTTATACGTTTCGAAACCGTCAATGACCTGTTACAGTTACTAAAGAAGAATCCCATACCGTTTGATAGCGTTATTGTTTGTGCAGCGATCGCTAATTATATCCCAAAAAAACAGAAAGGGAAAATCCCTTCAGGTAAACAAACACTCGCGATAGATTGTTATCAAGCCCCAGTTGTTCTTGAAACACTACAAGTGCGGCTCCCTCATGCAAAGATCATTGCCTTTAAAACAGAGGAAAAAAAACAAAATATCCGGAGAAAGACCCAACAGTTACTCACCAAATACCATCTTGAGGCGGCTATTGGAAACACTCTATCCGGGTTTGGAGGGGATTCTAACGAGATTCTTCTTCTTACAAAAAAAAGAAAAAGCACCTGGAGAAAGGGAAAAAAAGAAGAGCTTGCTTCAGTTATCCTCGATCTGATGCGATAATCGAGAGGCAGTCTATGAAGGGAATCGCTTTTGCTCCAGGGCATATTTCTGCGTTTTTTGAACCGGTGTACTGTGCGCAAAACATGGACCGTACCGGGTCTTGTGGTGCGGGAATGAGTGTTTCTCTTGGTGCAATCAGTCAGGTATCAGTACAACCAGCATCAAATCAGACGGTCATCGTTCAAATCAATGGGAGACAATCACCTGCAGCGGTCACAAAATCCGGTGTTCATTATCTTCTGGGAGATGCCTGTGTACGGATTGCCATAAACACAATGATAGATTTACCAGTTAGCCAAGGTTTTGGTATGAGTGCTGCAGGAGTGCTCAGTGCGAATCTTGCTTTGGCAGATCTCCTAAATATTCCAAAGGAACATGCGATCAGAGCTGCACATTACGCGGAAATCCAATCACATACAGGACTTGGTGATGTGGTTGCAAGTAGTTTTGGTGGTATAGAGATTCGAAGAAAAGCAGGTCTCCCTCCATGGGGGATGCTTGAGCACATCCCTGGGAACTATGATATGGTCCTCTGTGTCATAGGGAAAAAGATTGAAACAAAAGAGATTCTAACCGATCCCAATAAGGTTCGAAAGATCGCATCGGTCGGCCGGTATTGTACAAAAAAATTATTAGATAAACCATCATTGGAGCATCTTTTTGCCCTTGCTTGGGAGTTCACACGAAAAATCGATATCGCGGATGCGACCGTCCTGCAAGCTATAGAAAAAGCAAATGTGCATGGGATGGCAAGCATGTGCATGTTAGGTAACTCGGTGTTCGCTATCGGAGATACACCCATGCTGAGCAAGGTGCTTTCAGCGTATGGGACGGTTTTTTGTTGTACGGTCGATGTACAGGGGGCACGAATCTTACACGAAAAATAAACTTTTACTCTCACGGTTATTTCGTTCGTGTTTTATGGTTTTAGGTAGCACTTTCGATAGCGTTCCCACAGATCATCAATGTATTTTTGGATTGCTTTGAGTCGTTCCTCATCCCGCTGTGGTTTGAAAAGATGACTGAATCGTCCCTGATACTTAATCCATTCTTCAACTGGTTTGGGGGGGATCTTTTTTTCCAAGATAAGCTTGCTTTTTCCATTGAATGTCATCACATCATTTTCACATTCCCACAAAGACCATGCTCCAGAGTCGACCGCAAGTCTTCCCATTTCCACGGTTTTGTCCATGCTGAACCGCCAACCAGGTGGGCATGGTGCGAGGATCTCAATGTATTTTGGGCCAGGTATGTTCTTTGCTTTTGTTATTTTACTGATAACATCCTCTGGGTAGCTGATGCAGGTTTGTGCAGCGTAGGGGATATGATGTGCAAGGATGATTTCCCCCATCTCTTTACGAAACTCGTTCTTCCCACTGACAGTTGTCGTCGTCCATGCTGCGTACGGGGTCGCACCACTCCTCTGGATACCGGTGTTTGAATAGATCTGATTGTTGTAACAGATGTAAATGAAATTGGTCCTGCGTTCAAGGGCTCCGGAGAGTGCTTGGATACCGATATCGTAGGTTCCTCCATCTCCCGCCCAGGCAGCTACCGTGATATCGGTTCGTCCCTGTTGTCGTAATGCTGCTTCAACCCCTGATGCGCCTGCTGCGGCTGCCTCAAAGGCGATATTCATGACGGGGATATCAAAGGATGTATGAGGATAGAGGCTTTCAATGACTGCAGTGCAACAAGCAGGAACCACCATGATCGTTTTTTTACCAAGTGCCTTTAACACCAGTCGTAACCCAATGGTTGCAGGGCAACCGGGGCATGAGGCGTTCCCTTGTAGGAGGCATTCGTCAACTGGATAATCTTTCAACGCCATGTTCTACTCCTCCATCCCGTACCACACTTGTTCTTTTGCTGTTCCCTGTATTGCTTTTTGGCACATGGTTTCAATGTCCTTGTAGGTCACATCTTTTCCACCAAGACCTGCGATGAAACCGGTTGCTTTTGCTTCTGATTCGCCATATAAGGCAGCCTTGACTTCGTTGAAGAGTGCGCCTTCTGAGCCAATGGAGATATTCCGATCGATGACGATGAGATTCGCTTGTTTTCCTAACTTACGGACTTCCTCTGTGGGGAATGGTCGGAACACTCGCAATCGGGCAAGTCCAACCTTGTGACCGGCTTCTTGTAATTCATCAATGGCGATTTTACTTTCTGCACCAATCGCACCCATTGAGAGAAGGATATGTTCTGCATCATCGCATTTGTAATACTCAAAAAGATCACCATGGAAATATCCTGAGGCTTTCTTCCAATCTTTTGCTATCTGAGGGATCAGGTGTTTTGCATTCATCTGAGCCTCTTGCATCGCTCGTCGTATTTTAAAGTAGTATTCAGGACCGATGATGTTCCCAAAGGTCGTTGGATTGTCAATATCGAGTTTCCAATGTGGTGTGTATTTTCCCAGGAAATCATCGACGGTCTGTTGGTCAGGGATTTCGGCGGGCATGGATGTATGTGAAAGGATAAAGGCGTTCAGATTCACCATCACAGGGAGTACGATTTTTTGATGTTCTGCTAGTTTGAATGCTTGGATGACAGTATCATAGATCTCCTGGTTGCTGCTGCAGTAGATTTGAATCCAACCCGTATCTCGTTGAGAGATCGAATCATTCTCATCAACCCAGATGTTCCATCCTGGTCCGATGACCCGGTTAATATTGCACATAACGACTGGGAGTCGTGCGAGAGCAGCCCAGTGAAGCATCTCATGCATCAGCAACAGTCCATGGGACGAGGTCGCGGTAAACGTCCGTGAGCCAGCAGCGCTTGCTCCGATACATGCACACATCGCGGAATGCTCACTTTCAACACAGATATATTCTCCCTTGAATTCACCGTTGGCGACATACTCTGCGATTGCTTCTACAAGCGTCGTCTGAGGAGTGATCGGGTATGCTGCTACAACCTCGGGTCTGGCCATTACTGCTGCTTTTGCCGCGATGCGATTTCCGGTATCCATCATAATCGTCATTTTTTCTTTTCCCCCTCTCGTTCCATGATGATTGCTTTTACGTTACATTCATTTGCACAGACGCCACAGCCTTTGCAGTAATCATAATCAATACTCACTGAATCATCTTTCTCGCGGTGGATGCTTCCTTCAGGACAAAAAATCCAGCATCGGAGACATTTCACACATTTTTTCTTGTCAAGGATTGGTTTGAACACTCGCCAACTCCCGGTTTTTCCCATCGCACCTTTTTTAGGGTAGGAGAGGCTTGTCTCGACTGGGTATTTCTTCAAAAGTTCACCTCTGTTTGATCGAATGCATCTTGAGTTGCGTTTACGTTTCGTTCAATCAGCTCTTTTTTCGTGGTCCATTTACTATTGATTGCTTGTTGTATCGATTTGAGTGTGACTCGATTTAGGATTTTTGGTACCGAACCAAGGATCGGTGTGTTCACAACAGGGATCCCTCCAACGAGGATGTCGTATTTGAGAGCGATACCGGTTGCATCGACCGTAGCGACATGGTACTGCTTTGAAAACTCAAAATCCTGTGGTTTTTTTCTGGTGTTGATAAGAATTTTTCCGGATGGTTTCACTCCCTTGAGCACATCGACGATCTCCATAATACTTTCGTCAAGAACGATGACGATATCTGGGTTGTAGATTTCGCTTCGCAGGTGGATTTCTTCTTCGGATATTCGTGCGAATGCTCGTACTGGTGCACCTCGTCGTTCTGCTCCAAAGAGAGGGAATGCTTGTACCCCTTTGTTCCCGTCTTGTAGTGCTGCGCTTGCTAGAAGATTTGCTGCTGTGACTGCTCCTTGTCCACCGCGGCCGTGAAAACATATTTCAACTAAGGATTTTGATGCCACAATGATACCTTCCCGCAACTCGAAATGAAGATGCACCATATAACTGTTTTGAAGCCTCTTTTTGTGTTCATTTTTTGATGGATTTCAGTTTTGTTTTCATGGTCGCTTCTTTGTCTCGTCGGTCATCGATTTTTATTTCGGTTATGATGCGTTCTGCTCCTGCATCCGCGACCGCTTGGTGTGCTTTTTGAATGACCTGGAAGAGTGTTGTGAGGTTTTTTGTTTCAATGACGGTTGCCATCGGGTTTGTCTGAAATGTCACGTGTTCTTTTTTTAAGGTTTCGATTACGATTTTTACATAGGTGCTGACGCTGGTACCTTTCCCTAGAGGTGCGATACTCAACTGAGAGATTATCATTATGTTCCCCTCCGTGTCTTTAATCTTCGTTTCTTCATTAATCTTTTGATACATATTTCTTATATGTGACCTGAAAAAAGATATACATTGATATATACATATATATTTCTTATATACGGAAAACGGATTCGAATCAAAAAATAAATTTTTGAATCACCATATTTTTAAAAAATTTACATCGCTTAGATCAATCGATTCAATAAATCTCGATTGTGAATGATCTCATCATCGACGTTTTTAAAATCGGTCTTATCTAGATCCCTAATTTCTTGACTGACAAGCTCCAATATGCCTAGGATTGAAATGAGCGTAAGCTTGTTATGATAAAAACGACAGGCTTTCATTAACTCTCCGTACAACTTTGTCTCCATCGCTTTGTATTCATTTAGTTTAGGGCTGTTAAAGACGTTCGGTTCATTTTCCTCCATCGATCCTACCTCACAATAAGGAATCTCTTCGTAATTTATATCCTTATTTATAAGAAAAAAAATGTGTTTTACGAACTCGAATGCACACTATATTGTTGTTTTAACCTCTTTTTCATGAACGCTTCCATCGCATTAAACGCTTGTTCTAAGGTCTCCATAGGCGGGAGAATCACCGCTCGGAAATGGTCCTTGCCGTATGTCGCGCAAAATCCGGATCCATTGACCGTTAGCACATGAGCCTCTTGTAAAAGGTCCAGGACGAATTCCTTATCGTTCTTCCATGGTCCTTTTCCCATCGCCTCAATTTTCGGGAAAATATAGAATGCACCATCAGGTTTCGCTGTGGAAATACCATCTATCTCATTGAGACGTTTATAGGAGAAATCACGCCGTTCTCGTAGTTTGTCATTGACCTGTTTGATATGATCCTGTGGTCCCCGTAATGCTTGGATGCAAGCGAGTTGACAGACTGAATTTGCACAGAGCCGTGATCGAGCAATCCTCATGAACGCCTCTTGAATCTCATCTAATTCTCCATTATGTTTGAACATGGTATATCCGATACGCCATCCCGGCATGATATACACTTTGGAAAACCCATTGAACGTGATGATAGGGACATCTTTTGTTAGGGATGCCGTTGCATACTGTCTCCCATCAAAAGTCAAGTCATCATAGATTTCATCGGAGATTACCATGATGCCGTGTTCACCCGCAATATCGATAATCTCCTTTAACACTTTCTTAGAATACAGAGCACCAGTTGGGTTGTTCGGGTTGATAAGAACAATACCTTTTGTTTTTTCCGTAATCTTTTGTCGGATATCGTCGACATCAGGTTGCCAATTTTCTTTCTCGATACAGTGATAAGGAATTGGTTCTGCATCCGCAAATTTCGTAATCACATTATATTGTGGGTACGTTGGGCCAGGGATCAGTAGCTGGTCTTTCGGGTCTAAGGATGCATTTAGAAGCATTTGAAGGCCTTCCGTGACACCAGTCGTCACACAGATATCATCCGGTTCATATGACACATTATTTCTTTTTTTCTCCCGCTCAATGATTGCATTGCGTAGTTCTAGAAACCCCTCTGAGGGTGCATACCCGTTGTGTCGCTCATTTGCTGATTTGTATAATGCGTCTTTGATATGTTGGGGTGTATCAAAATCATATGCGTTTGGATCACCGATATTCAGTTTTAAGATAGCGATTCCTTTCTTCTCCAGTTGTTTTGCTGGGATGAGGACGTCTCGAATCGCGTATTCAACACCTTGGGCACGCTGTGATGGTTTTATTGTCATATTCTCAAGACCCCAGATAAGAAATTCACATAAATAGTTGATGGTTTTCGAAGAAAACCTTATCGTAACAACAGAGGAAGTAGCTTTTTTTTTTTGAGGTTTTACATCGTATCTTGTTTTACCATACAGATAAACACATTCCGTTCCTTAAGATAGGTGATGTGTTCGCTCACAAAAATTGAGGAACCGTCTTTTTTCTTATGAATGCTTTTAATTTGGCTGCTTCCCTGTTTCTTAATATCTTCTAAACTTGCCTTTATATCATTGTATGATTCAAGATAGACGACATCAGCAAAGGTTCGGGTCAGCATCTCCTCTTTGGTAAACCCTAACTTCTTTTGGATATCATTGGTGCAATCGATGATCTTTGCGTCCTCATCGAACAGAATCATATAATCGAATTCTTGTTCTGATACAGTGGTTATCGTTGGCTCTATTAACGGGTTCCCAATTGACTGTCGTTGCAGAACAGTATGGAGCTGTTTATACGTGTCACTTAACCTTTGTTCGAGTTCTTCTATCTTGGTCTCTGCAACCTGATATTCTGTCGCATCTCTGCTAAAACAACGTAGACCCTGGAAGGTGCCTATGCTGTCAAACATAGGGATACAAAATGAGCGTACCCATATAGGCCTGGAGGTGTCTTGGTACATCCAGTGCAAATCTAATTTGTTGGTGGAATCTGTCTTCTGTTGGGATAGGATATATACTATATCCTTGAATTTATTTACATCCTCCGGTTTTAAAAATCTAACGATTTCCTTACCTATGATTTGCTTCGGAGTGTACCCAAGGGTTCCACTGATTTTTGAAGAACATTTCGTACAAATCCCATTCGCATCCGTCTCCCATATCCACCCATCGATCTTTTTTAAGAGGATTTCATACTTTGCCTCTGCTTCTTCTTTTGCCTTGACCGCATCTTGGAAAATCTCTTCTTTTCGAACCCCGACTTTATTGATTGCTAATTTAAGACTGGCCATCACTCTGTCTAAAGAGTCCATCAGATTGTTAATCTCATAGATTTCACTTTTTTCCAGTTCGACATCAAGATTCCCTTTACTGATTTCATCAATGTTTTTTGTCAATTTCACCAGCGGCATTGAGATGATGTAGGATATGACAAATGCGACTGTCAAGGTAATGACTAAAATCAGACCAAGAAAGACGGTCACGATTTCTAAACCTTCAAATCCGATGATCATCGCAATTGGTATGAGTGATATCACCAGACACATGATGGTCAATAACCAACGTAGTTTCATTTTATCACCTTTGGTTCTCCTCTTGGTTCTTTATCTATTCGTTTATTTTCTTCTTTTCGGTTTTCTTGTCCAAAAATCTTTCCGATATTTGCTTTTAGATCATTTGCATGTGTATGACGCAGAATTCTTTGATTTTCCAGTGAAATAACATAATCAATGAGGTCTTCTCTGTTTAGTGAATGTTTGTTTTTTAGTTCATTAAACTCAATTTCACCCATCGGGCCAAGGGTGTTGATGAGTTCATTTCGGATCTTCTTTTCTAGTTCTCCTTTTTGGGAGAAGAGGACTTTGATTGGTTCGATATCGTACACTGGTGTGATGGGGACCGTAAAATAAAATGTAGAGCCGAGTCCAGGTTTGCTTTCTATCCATATTTTTCCTTTTTGTGCTTCGATGATGCCTCGGCAGATTGTAAGGCCTAGTCCTGTTCCGCCATAGTTTCTGCTCAGCGATCCCTCCACTTGGTAGAATGGTTCGAACACACGGATTTGATCCTCGGTGTTCAATCCGACTCCTTGGTCCTTGACGTTGAATTGTATAAAGTCTTTTTGTTGCTCTGCATTGATTTCTATGGTACTGTTTTGGGGAGAAAATTTTATGGCATTGTGGACAAGGTTTCGTAGGACTTGGCTGATTCGATCCGGGTCTATTTCAATTATAGGGAGTTGATTGGTTGTTGATACTAAAGAAATATTTTTCTCTTTTGCAAATCCGGTCATGAACTCTATTGTCTCCTTGATGGTATCTTGAAGATCTGTTTTTCTGAAAGCAAATTTTAATCGTGCAGCCTCTATTCTGGATATCTCAAGGAAATCTTCTATGATTTTGTTAAGTCGCTCTGCGTTGCGGAGAATGATGGTCAGGCTTTCTTTCTGTTTGTCGGTAAGTTTTCCAAAATATTCCTGTTGGAGCATCTGTAGTTGTGCTTTAAGGGGTGTGATGGGTGTTCGGAGCTCATGGGACGTGATGCTAAGGAATTCTGATTTTGATCGGTCAAGATTGTTACGTTCTTCTTCCATCTTGCTTAACGCAATCGCACTTCGGTTCAATGCATCGGAAAGTTGCGCTAGTTCATCGTTCGTTTTAATGTTTGTTCTGACTTTGAAATTCCCTTTTTCTAATTCCTGTGCTCCTTTGTACAGTTCGTGAATTGGTTTTGAAAAGGATCGTGATATGATGAAAAATCCAATAAGCATGGTGTTGACTGCGATGAGGATAATGATGAGCAGAGCAGCGGCGTTCAGCAGCATTTGTTGTTGTATGAAGAATTCTGAGTTTTCTATGAGGAACGAATTTGCGATTAAATAGAAATAGCCGATCCCAATCCCCGGAGCGACGAATCCTACGAGGAGGAATAATAAGGTGAGTTTTATGTGTATATGACCCATGATGTAGCTTTTGAGGTCGAATGGTTCGTTCATGATTTTTTTGCCCCTCAATTGTTACCTTGAGAAATTATTTGAAAACTATTTTTTTTGATTTGCTTTTTCATTTTTTTTCCTTTCGATTTTTTCATATCAAATTTGATATAATCCATCTTAATAATATCTTATTATTCCGTTTTTGTTAGCATTGACTCATGCAATTCAATCATGTGGAAGTTGACTCCCATCTCTTCTATTTTTACAAGATATTTTTTCTCAAGGGAATTCTTGAAGTTTTGTATGAATTCGTTGCTGATGTTCTCGCCTAATGACTGAATAATGGTTTCAAGAAGTTGTTGGATTGCACGCCGTGCATCGGTTTCACTGATCCCATCGATGTTACCTCCGATGATAATATGGTACATCTCGTCCAGTTTCGTAGAAGGTTCTATGTGTATGAGTCTGAGGAAATCAAACTTTGTTTCAATTTTTCGTAGAAAAGAATTGACAATTAAAATCGCATAATTTTCAGAGCTGCTTTGTCCGATGATATCAATCATCGTCTTGATGACATGTGTAAAGACCGCGGTGAAACCTATCCCCTGTGAGGTGATTGTGACACCCATCTCCTTTAGCATCGAGAGATATTCATAGGTCAGATGTGTTTTAATCTCACCTGCGATAGAGTTCCGACCAAGATCTATTAGAGTTTTGTCTGTCTCAAACAGTATGGATGTTATCGCTCTACCTAAATCTAAATTGTCTATCGAGTTAATATTCTCTTGCACAACGATTTCTTCGGATCCCAAGGTATAACGAACGTCATTGATTATTATGGAACTCAGAAATGGATGTTGGGGATTCAATTTATTGATGTTTTGTTGAAGACTTGATAATGCAAAAGATTTAGACGTTTGTTTCTCGACCGCCTCGATGAGTACTTTTATGAATCGTCGGATGACATCACTTTTCTGTATTTCAAGAACATTTATTGACTTACTCTCAATTATGATCGTTGATTGCATTAGCGTTAAATCAACATCCATCTCCTTCAGGAGTATTCTATCACATTCGATACCAATTTTTTCCCGTGTCTCCCGGATGAAGAAAAACCCTGCGGTTTTTCCAAGAGAACCCATTATTTTAGCCACTAGCTCCTTTAAGGCCCTTCCGACGTCTTTTGGTGGGATATCGTTAAGCGAATCTTTTACTGATACGATGCCTTCTAATTCTAATGAGCGTGAATTTTTTATTTGCACATCACGTAAAAACGAATACTTTAATTGAATTCTCTTGAGAAGATTTTGTATGGTTATCACTGCATACTCTTGTGACGTCTTTCTCCCAATGATGTCTATGATTGTTTCGATGAATTGTCGAGTAACATCAGCAGTTTCCAGCATAAGATCCCATCTCATCCCTCTTATGGTGGTTTATTTGAGTGGTTTCCATCTCCACCGATACATAATACCAACGTTCTTTAAATGTCTTGCTTTCGAACAACTTGCCTTCGGCTGAGTCGTCTAGCATTTCAGAAATTCCCACTTTTCTCAATAGATGAAGAGCTGTATAATTTTGAAGAATAGAAAAAATATCATTAATTTTATATACTCAATATGAGTTGATTACAGTGGATGGTAAAAACAATACTTGTCGTAGATGATTATATTGATATCGTTGTCTCAGTCAAACAAGTCTTAGAGGATCCAACAGGAGAATTCCGAGTCATTGCTGCGGATAGTGGGGAGAAATGTCTACAACTTTTAGAACAAACAACCCCTCTACCCGATCTTATTCTTCTGGATATCATGATGCCTGGGATGAGTGGTTGGGATGTTGCAGCACGGATAAAACAAAACGATCGGTGGCGGAACGTCCCGATAGTTTTTTTAACAGCGAAGGGAGATGAGATGAGTATAGGGATTGGCCATCTTGCCTCAGAAGATTATATCGTAAAACCCTTCGATATCATAAAATTGAAGGAATCAGTCAAACGAATCCTCCAGCAACCCCGTCTCTGAGGAATTTCAAGTTTCTTTTCTGATTTTTTCAAACCGATTATTTCTAGAATTAAGAATAACGCAATCTACACTTAGTAGATTGGAATAAGAAAAGCAAATGAACTAAAAAAACCGGAAAACGATATTTATATATGGGAGTACCCTGTATATAGTAATAGAAATATAATATTGCAGGAAATCTCGTGATAATCTTTCCTGCACTATAGACTTTCAAGAAGAACCCAATATATTTAATTCATCTTGATAGTCAAAAAATGATAAACTTTAAGAAATGCGTTTCCATCAGTTAATGGGGGATATTCGTATATGAAGAATAGAATTCCTATCTCGAAAAAAGGCTATACGTTCTGTGTGTTTTTTACACTGATGCTCTCCATAGGACTTGGTGGGTTTCTCACCGCACAAGAAATAACCAACGATACTTTACCATCAATGGTTGTTACTGTTCCGCTCTCTGAACCAAGTGTCCTTTCAGATATTATTCAAAAACATATTACAATTCTTGAGCTTAACCAAGTAAAAACTTCAGTCGTTGTTTTAGTCTCAACAGAGGAATTCACTTGGCTGTCCTCGATGGGTTACTCACCAGAAATTGTCCCAGACCTAGTAGCAAAAGAACATGGATGGATCTATTCAGCTGAATTCAAACGTGATTTCCATTCCTATTCCCAGATGACCGCTGAACTTCAAAATATCGCGGCTACTTACCCGGACATCGCTCGTTTATATGAGCTTGGACAGACTGTGCAAGGGCGTGTCCTTTGGGGATTAAAGATAACAGACAACCCTGATGATGAGGAGAACGAACCAGAGGTGCGTATTTGTGGGAATCATCATGGTGATGAATACATGTCTGCTGAATTGCCATTGAATCTCGCATTGTTGCTTGTCGAAAACTACAGTAGTGATCCAACGATTACTGAAATGGTTGATAACCGAGAGATATGGATTATCCCTATGGTGAATCCGGATGGACATGAGGCAGACACTCGTTATAATGCTCATGGTGTCGATCTGAACAGGAATTATGGGTACATGCCGGAAAGCGCGACACCCTATTCGGAGCCAGAAACTCAAGCGATGCGGAATAACGCAGTGCAGAACAACTTTGTCCTTTCATTGTCGTTCCATTGTTCAGGTAATATCGTCAATTACGTCTGGAATTATAAAACCCAGCCTGTAGCTGATAACCCTGCGGTTGTCTCTCTGTCAGAACAATATGGGTCCCATAACTCCTATTGGGTCGTAGAAGGCTATGATTGGTACCAGACCTTGGGTGATTGTAATGATTTCAGCTATGGATGCCGAGGTGACATTGACTGGACAATTGAAGTTCAATCCTCCGGTGAAGAACAAGCATGGAACCTGAACCGGGACGCAATGCTGGAGATCATCGATGCTGCTGATATAGGTCTTACTGGTGTGGTAACTAATGCGAATACGGGACAGCCGATTCCTGCGACCATCTGGGTGGAGGAAGCGTTTTGGCCGTGTTTTGCAGACCTGGAAATTGGGGATTACCATAAGATCCTATTGCCCGGGAGTTACACGGTTCATTATCAAGCCAATGGTTTCCAGGAAAAGGTATTTTCTGTCGATGTGGATGCAGATGAACCAACTGTTTTAGATGTCGCCCTGATTCCCTATCCACAATACTATGCCTATCAAGTCACCACCTGTGCGTACTATGCGCCATCTGATAATTATCAGAACAATCCGACAGACGGTATCGCATGTCTTGGGATACCTGATGATAACTGTGCATCGCTTGGTGTTGGTGGTTATATCATCCTTGATATGTTGAATCCTATTGTCGATATCCCGGATGCAAATGATTTGAAGGTCCACGAAGGGGACGCATCGAGCGACGGATACCAAGTGTATGTCTCAAGTGATTGGCAAGGACCCTGGGTGTCTCTCGGGTCTGGGATGGGGACTGCAGAGTTCGACCTTGCGAATGGGTCTGTCGAGTCAGCTCGTTATGTAAAAATAGTTGATGATGGAAACGGGAATCCCTCTGAAGTGAGACCTGGTGTTGATATCGATGCGGTGGAAAATCAAGCGACAGCGAATCAAAATCAACCCCCGGGTAACCCAACGCAACCAGATGGTCCGACAGCTGGTGGGACGAACATTGATTATACATATACGACTTTGACGACCGACCCTGAATCACAGCAAGTGTACTACCAATGGTCCTGGGGGGACATCATTGGCCCCTGGCTTGGTCCGTTTAATTCTGGTGCTACTGCTCAGGCGACTCATCGATGGAACGCTTCCGGTGATTACCTTGTGATAGTGAAAGCAAAAGATACTGAGGGTGTCGAAAGCGGATGGTCTGATTCTATTACTGTTCATATTGAGGATGCACCTCATCTGGAGATCGGTGAGATTACTGGTGGTTTTGGGAGTATTACGACAAAGATTCAAAACACTGGTGCTGGTGATGCGGTCAATGTCTCCTGGTCGATTTCCCTGCAGGGGGGTCTAGTTCTTCTTGGTCGGCAGACAACTGGAACAATTATGAAAATCATACCTGGGTTGAGTCCTAAGATTCAGACGAGTTTTCTCTTCGGCCTTGGTAAGGTGACCATAGCGGTGACTGCGGATACCGCTCAAAAAAACGCGTCTGCATTCCTTCTTGGCCCCTTTGTTATAATCCAACAATAATGTTTTCATCTCTTCTCTTTTTCTTTTAATTTTGTACTTAGGTTTTAAAGAACTCTTTCTAGAGAAAATAGCTAAGATTTTGTTCAGAAACCTCCTGAAGGAATATCCTGTTTTAATGGAGTGATAACTGTTTTTTTGTGGACTGATTTGTTTTCATAGGGTCGATACATATATAAATACGAATTTTGTTAGTGTTAATTAGTAGTAGAGTACATACTAGGGGATATGAAGAATGACATGGAATAATAGGAAAAAAATAATTATTCAAGCAACTGTTGCGCTGGTCCTCCTGTTTTCAATCGGAGTAAGCGCAGTGCATACAACACCATCGGCCTATGATAACACNGTGGAATCGAGTTTCCATCTTGGGGACNTCCCCTTCATTACAGTCACCATCACTCCACCATTACCTGANTTTGGTCAACTTATGCTTGCNGGACAGACCTATGCTACAGTGCAACTCCCTGAGGAAGGCGTCTCCACTGTCATAGGTGACGCACAGCTCCCAATGATCTCCCGGTTTTTTGAGATCCCACAAGGTGCAACTCCTCAGCTTGTTGTCGAATCTATCTCGTGGGAGACTGTTTCATTGGAATCATTAAACTTGCCATCTATCGTAGCTCCGGTGCAGCCCTCGTTGATTAAAATCGAGGGAGCGACTGTTCCATTTTCTAAAAATGATGTATTCTATACGATGGATGCATCCCAGCCAAGTTCTATAGCGACCGTCAAAGCACTTGGGGAGTTACGAAGCAGGCAGATAGCGTTCCTGCAGGTATCCCCTATCCAATATAACCCGGTCTCTGGTGAACTACGGATTATGACTCAATGCGTGTTACGCATTGATCTGCCTGGAAGCGATCTTGTGAAGACCGCTCAGAATATCGATCGGTATACCACAGCGTCATTTGATCAGTTGTTCGAAACATCGTTTGTGAACTATGGGGATTTAAAAGGAACTGAACAGCTCGGTCCACGACAGGAAGGATACCTCATCATCGTTCATGATGATTTTGTTGATGCNATCCAACCATTGGCTGATTGGAAGGATTCTAAGGGTTTTGACGTCACGGTAACAAAAACATCTGAGATTGCTGGTAGTCCAACCAAGGAGAACATTAAGAACTACATCGTNGATGCGTATNACACCTGGCCGATACCACCGGCTTATATCTTGTTAGTTGGTGATGTGGCACAGATTCCAAGCTGGACTGGTTCGGAGACAGGAACTTGTACAGATTTATATTATGTGACCATTGATTCAGGGAATTATTTTGCTGATGTTGTGATTAGCCGGTTCCCTGGTGCTACTGCTGAGCAGGTCACTAATATGGTCGATAAGACACTGTATTACGAAGGAGGCACCTTCCCTGATGACGCATGGATTAAGAAAGCAGCGTTTCTGGCGTCCACTGATAACCATCAGGTTTCTGAGGGTANCCATAATTTTGTTATTGANACCTACCTGAACCCGAATAATTACACCTGCGATAAGATCTATTCATATTATTCAGGGAACACGACNCAAAAGGTGACGAATGCGTTGAATGATGGCCGCAGTTTATGTATCTATTCNGGGCATGGTGGAACTGATTATTGGGCAGATGGTCCTGTCTTTGATCAAGGGAATGTCAATGCGTTGATNAACGACGGAATGTATCCGTTTGTCTGCAGCCACGCTTGTCTTACAAACCAGTTCACTGTCGGTGAATGTTTCGGGGAGACCTGGTTGCGTGCACCACATAAAGGTGGTATCGCCTTCTGGGGTGCGACGACCTATTCTTACTGGGATGAAGATGATATTCTTGAACGCCGTATGTTCAAAGCCTGGTGGGAGGATAACCTTGTGACCATCGGTCTTATGACCAACAAGGGTCTGCTTTACCTCTATGAGTATTACAGTGGTGGAGGGATGTCGCAGTACTATTTCGAGGAGTATAACGTGCTTGGTGACTCCTCCGTGGAGATCTGGCGAGGCCAGTCCCCTGGGGAAAACACGCCACCGAAGACTCCAGCAAAGCCAACTGGACCAGTTTCTGGTGAGGCTGGTTTAGAGTATACCTTTACAACCAGTACTACTGACCCGCAGAACAATGATGTGTATTACATGGTCTACTGGGGCGATGTGATCAGCGAATGGCTTGGTCCCTATAACTCGGGGGATACTGTCAGTCTGACTCATACCTGGAATGCGGTTGGAGACTACACGATCATGGTNAAGGCAAAGGACACATTGGATCTGGAGAGCGGCTGGTCAGATCCCGCTCAGATCAGCATNATCGCNTTGCCTCGGCTTGAGATCGGGAANCTNACTNCCAGTTTCGGAAGTATCTCTGCACAGNTACGNAACGTTGGTGCTGGGGATGCGACGAATGTTGATTGGTCTATCACNCTGGATGGNAAACTCGTGTTCCTNGGCAAGGAGACNACGGGGACCTTTACCAAGATCATGCCTGGGTTNAGCCCAAAAGCAAAAACAGGGTTTGTGTTCGGGTTCGGTCGAGTGGATGTCCTTGTGATTGTCGGAGATATCCAGAAAACAGCGACCGCTACCTTGTTCGGGCCAATGGTCTTAAAGATATTGGAATAAACCCTATCTCCTTTTTTTTCTTTTTTTTATATTAATATATGTACATTACGTAAATTCATTTTTTTTGTTTAAGAAAGCTTCTCGGTGGTGTTTTTCCGTAGAAAAAAATGATTTCTAATATGGTTAATATATAATGTTTGGAGGAAAGATTATCATACTCCTATTATCGGTCGTGTCTCCAGAAGTGATATTTCAATTCTTTTTATTTAATTTTAAATATTAATATATATATCTGGTGCGAAACATTTATTAAGACCATGCGCATTTAAGAAGAGTAAGGCGAGGTAAAATTTTATGAAAGCAAAACATAGTGTATGGAAAAATAAGCTAGCGAAGACTATGTTTCTGATGGCCGTCGTCTCAGTCGCTGCACTCTTTATAGTTAGTGCAGCCTCTGCAGCGGTACGACCAGGAGACACAAAGACACAGAACAATAATACCATCGCTGCTCTTAACAAAACCTATACTGCAAGAACAGATGGTTTAGCACCTAAAACCATGGCAAAGTATAGTCCAAACCAGCATCAACCACTATTGGACCGTGGCTATTTCTATGCATATAACGCATATGACCCAAGCGGTACACACGGGATGGGACCAATCACTTTTGATACCCCTGATGCCATTGATTTACTTGCAGCAGGCGTGTTCCCGAACTT
>JGI20215J15232_1000022_pt1 | contig 67852 bp, 70 predicted proteins | sample WetSurMetagenome_2_FD_15232 | JGI IMG/M metagenome (IMG submission 15232) | reverse complement strand
GGATAAATGCCCCTAAGGATAAATGCCCCTAAGGGTAATTGCCCCTATGTATAAAGACTTCTGCTGCCAGTTGACAGCCAGAACACTCTTAAAGAAAAAACCCGCCGGAACACAGATGTCACGGCGGGTAAGATTTCTTTCCCGGGTGCTGAAAGCTTTTCCCTGAATTCAGGATCCTTATGCCGACTACTTCTTCAGGAGATCCCTGATCTCGGTTAACAGAGCCTGGTCTTTTGTTGGAGCAGGCGGAGCTGCCGGGACTTCAGCTTCCTTCTTCTTTGCCATGTTGACAGCCTTTACAAGAAGGAATACTGCAAATGCAACGATCAGGAAATCAATGAACACCTGGATGAAATTCCCGTAATTCCAGGTTACAGCAGGCTTGGCCTCAGTGGCTGCCTTTACAACAAGCTTCAGATCAGAAAAATTAACGCCACCAAGAAGGACACCTATAGGCGGCATAATGATATCATTCACCAGGGAGGTCACAATCCTCCCGAAAGCGGCACCAATGATGATACCTACGGCCATATCGACCACATTACCTTTCATTGCAAAAGCTTTGAATTCGTCAACAATCTTCATTTAGTCAGGTTTTAAAGGTTTAATATTAGAATTTGTATGAAAAGCCGACACCAAGTATCTCCTTGAACTGGGTCTTTGGACCAATTGATTCACCAGGAGAAACCACTCCATCATTGTTCCTGTCAAAAGGCACCTTGATATTGTCATCGTATATAAGATCGGTATTAAAGCTTACCGAAATAAACTTGTTGACCTTAAGGGCGATAAGAGTTTCCCAATTGACATCGACATTCTGGGGCTTGTCAGAGTAATTCGAGAACAGGTCAAGCTTTGTGGTAATAGCCACATTCTTCATAAACTCACCCTTGAAATCATTTTTGGAATAAACTCCCCGGAAATAACCGCCGAATTCACTCCTGACGGTCTCCCCCGGAGTAACCCCGAATGCCCCAGCAGCCGATAATGTCTTGTCTGTTACGAATGTAAACCTCCCTGTAACAGGAGCGAAAAACAGGCTGAGACCCGAAGCAGGTTTGTAATCGAGCCCCAGGGCAATCGTCAGGTATGCAGGGGAGAAGAGATCCGATATCTTCGGACTTGAGCCCTCTGCATAATTGTACCCGGGTGCAAACTGGGTCCTGAAATTGACCAGGAATGCATAATAGAGATTCTTTAAGGCTTTCCTTCCGTACTTTGATGCAAATTCAATCTTGTCATCAGTCTTCCTGAAACTTCCGTTCCTTCCTTCTTTCAGAACTCCATAGCCCAGGTCAAGGGAATTGTCCCAGGATGAGATCCCACTTTTAAGATTTGCAAAAACGCTGATGATCCCGTTAACCGCAACAGAATTCTGCCCTCCTGCCGCCCAGTACTTCAGGGAAGTCTGTGACAGGTTGGCAGCAAGGATCCCGCCCGTTTTCCAGCCTGCAACGGTATCGGCGTTTTCCGTGCGGAGTGATTTTTCTCCCGACGTTACCTGCCCGAAGGATAAGCTGGCTGGAAAGATCAACAGCATTGTCACGATCAGTAATTTGTTTTTCATGCCTGGCTGATTTAAATTAAACACGCTCCGATGGTGAGGAAAAAACTTGCATTTCAGATATTTAGCTTCTGAATCAGTTTGACAATTTGGAAACATTGTTGAACTGAACGCTGATAATGCAATCAACAGGATCACAATCTCAAAAAAGTGCATTACCGGGGATTCCAAAAGATCAATCCCGGAAATTGTATTCCTAGTCCTTTACCTCCTTGATCTGAGCTGTGCCAGCATTCCTTTTTACAGATTCGATCCCGTTATTGCGACCGCTCTCGCTTTTGTAATTTTGGCTTGTCCCAATGATCTGGCTGTTTCCAGCAGTGATCGAAAACCTGAACATATTTGTCGGGGTGGTGGATTTTGCAAATCTTTTCGCATCTGTTGAATTCTTCTTTACAGATTCGATCCCGTTGAGGCATGCAGCCTTGGTAGTATATCCTTCGCTGCTAAGAATTGTCTGACCATTGTCAGCCTTCAGGCGGAACCGGAATTCATTGTTCTTGCCGCTTTGATAAACTTCGAACTTTGCCATTTTGATTAGTTTTTAGGTTAATAAAAAAGTATATGGTATCACTTCTTTAAGAATGAAAGCCTTAGTCAGGTTTCCACCTGTGGACTATCTAACTATCGCAAACATCACTTGCCTGTTTAACCTTATCAGGTGGCCTTTCAACACCAAATATAATATTATTTAACACTTTTTAATATATTTGGTTTATTAATTGGCAATACAATGGATCTCTTGGGAGGTTTTAGACTGGATAATTTGTGAGTTTTCTTAATACCTTTTGGACATGGAGAAGAAAGAAGCGTTTAAAGCATCAATAAATGGAGGTTATGACTGCAAAGGGGATGCAATAATTCTCGGAGCTGCAATGTTGGACGGCGAACCACTTGCCGATGCCCCCGTAAAGGTACCGCTCAGGACCATGAACAGGCATGGGCTTATTGCCGGGGCAACCGGAACCGGGAAGACTAAAACACTGCAGGTGTTGTCGGAGCAGTTGTCGGAGCGCGGAGTCCCCGTGCTGTTGATGGACGTAAAGGGTGATCTGAGCGGGATTGCGATGCCAGGGGAAGAAAAGCCGTTCATCACCGACAGGCACTCTAAAATTGGCCTGCCCTACTCTCCCAAAGGCTGCCCGGTCGAACTGATGACAATCTCAAAACAGGATGGAGTCAGGCTGCGCGCAACGGTTTCGGAATTCGGACCGGTTCTTCTTTCAAGGATACTCGATCTGAACGACACACAGGAAGGCGTTCTGGCAATCATATTCAAGTACTGTGACGACAAACAGATGCCGTTGCTCGACCTCAAGGACCTGAAGAAAGTGATACAGTTTGTTACTGCGGAAGGCAAGGAGGAGATCGAAAAAGATTATGGCAAGATATCTCCCGCAACAACCGGGATAATACTCAGGAAGGCGATGGAGCTTGAACAACAGGATGCCGACCTTTTCTTCGGTGAGATCTCCTTTGATATCAGGGACCTAATGAAACGCGACAGGAATGGGAATGGATACGTGAATATAATAAGGCTTACCGATATACAGGATAAACCAAAGCTCTTCTCAACATTCATGCTTTGCCTCCTTGCCGAGGTTTACAGCGTGATGCCTGAAAGAGGTGATCTTGATAAGCCCGAACTGGCAATCTTCATTGACGAGGCCCACCTGATTTTCAACCAGGCAAGCAAGGCTCTCCTTGATGAAATAGAAACCATTGTCAAGCTCGTAAGGTCGAAGGGCGTTGGGGTCTATTTTGTCACTCAGAATCCCATGGATGTGCCCGATGACATTCTTGCCCAGCTGGGTCTGAAGATCCAGCACGCGCTCAGGGCCTTTACGGCAATTGACAGGAAAGCCATAAAGCTTACGGCGGAAAACTTCCCGGTCTCCGAATTCTATAAGACCGATGAAGTTCTTACATCGCTCGGAATTGGTGAAGCACTGGTCACTGTCCTGAGCGAGAAAGGGATTCCAACCCCGCTGGCCGCAACCATGATGCGTGCTCCGGCAAGCCGGATGGATATCCTTTCTCAGTCTGAGATCGATTCGGAAAACAGATCATCTGACCTGGTAAGGAAATACGGGGAAACGATCGACAGGGAAAGCGCATTCGAGATCCTGACAGGCAAGATCAACCAGATTCAAAAGCAGGCGGCCGACGAAACTGCACAGAAGGAGTGGGAAAAGCAGAGGGAGAAGGAGTGGAGCCAGGGAAGATCCTCGGGCAGGTCAAATTCGGGCAGAAGCGGAAATGTTCTCAAAAGCCCTGTGGTAAAAGTCCTGACGAGCGCCACTTTCATCAGGGGGGTCCTGGGGATAATGAAACAAGTCATGAAATAATCTGCCGGGCAGCCGCTGCAGCCTTCAGAGCCTATTTCCTCACCCTGACACTGTCAACGAGATATTCCGACTCACCCCGCCAGAATACATGACCGTGCTTTTGGGTATAATGAACGATCACATTCAGCCCTTGTAACGTGTCGAGCTTCAGGGCGACCCTTTTGCTCGGGACTGAGAAGTAGAACTTTTCAGAAGCAAGGGCTACATTGGCATTGCTGGAGACACTGCTCAGGATCAGCTCCCCTTCATAGGTTTTGACGAAGTTGCCCTTGTGGGAAAATTTCTGCAGCAAGCCGGCCCTGTAGCCCTCGCTGTAGGTAAAGAAATACTTGAAATAAATAAATGAACAAAAGAGGACAATAAGGGCTATCAGGATCAGTCTGAAGGTCTTCTTGGTTTTCTTCAGTAGGCCTCCCCATCTTGAAGGTTTTTCATTTACCGGGGTATCATTTGACATATTGTTGAGGTTTTAGGTTTTGATTCGTTCGGTACTTAAAGATTATATAAAGTTAAAGTTTTCATTTGAGTTCAATGCATATGGCTTATTATTCCTTAATGTTCTTTGGCCTCACCCCCTCTTGTCCCCCGCTCCCGGAGAGAGCGGGAGAAACCATAGCACCTGTCATATAAGGCCCCTCCTTCACTTGTGGAGAGGTTTGGAGAGAGGCTGTCACAAATAATGTGCTATTGTTTCAAAGCTGCTTTGGAAAAAATGTAATCAGGTATCTTCTGGTTGAATTTGATGACCGTTATCCTGAATTCCGTCCCGCCGCCCTGCTTCAGTATGTCCTTGTATACGGCAGATTCGGGGAACCAGCGGCCATCGATGTATTTGACATCACTCATGGTCATCCGTTTGAGAAGCTGGCCGCTCTTTGCAAAAAGCTCTTCCTTTAATGGCACAAACCTTTCAGCGTCGACCCAGATTTTCCTCGAATAATATGCCACGTCGGGCACATTTGCCGTCAGCTCCAGGACGTAAACCTTCCGGTTATCGACCGTTTCAGTCCCCGTCAGCCGTGAATTGTAAATTTCAGTCAGCTTTCTGTCATCCATCATATCCTCATATGAAAGATCGGAGCCCATTACCGACTGCCTCAGCATGTTCCCTGAGATCTCGATGGTCCTGTCGCTCGAGGGAGAATAGATCCAAAGCTGGTTGTTAAGTTTAAGCATCTTTGTCCCCAGGTCCCTTGCCGGGGAGAGATATTCCGTGAATGCCTGCTTATCCCCGACGGAATAGGTCCGTGAGGTCATTGTCCTGCTGGTTCTCGCACCGTGTATGATCATGGTCGATTCAAACACCCTGTTCTCGGATGAGATATTGTTTTCAACCTTTTTGAGGATTTCAGCAGGATCAGGCTGCGGGAAGCAGGGAGGACCCGGGTATGCAGCAAGCAAAATTAAATAGAGTAGCCTTTTCATCACGCACTTTGGTTTCAGACCTCCAGTTCCTTGAATAGTCTTGCCGTTTGACGTTTATAGATCCCTATTCCTGAAAGGGCGGTCCCCGTGACGGTAGAGATCAATCCCGGAATAAAGCCGAGATAAAAATCAGGGGTTGTTATATGTGCCCTTACGACCGACGGGATCATTATTGATGTTCCTTTCATGATTCCTGACATATCAATGCCGTACTTCTGTAACAGCCATGCAAAAAAGAGGCCAATTATCGTCCCTGTCACCGATCCTGTCAGGCCGATTACAACCGATTCCGTCAGCATCGTCCTGTACACATGGCCTTTCTCTTCTCCCATGGCAAGCCTTAGCCCGATCTCTCCGTACCTCCTCAGGCCACCCAGCAATCCTGCATTCCATAATACCAGCGACATGGCGACCATGAAGATAATCGCTATGTAACTTGCATAGACTGAAGAGAGCTTCACGTACTGGTCCATGTTGCCCTGCTGGCTCAGGGATCTCATAACGGGCGCGAATTCACCGGCGCTTTTATGCACCGCATTGAAGGAGCCCGCGTCGCTCAGCGCCAGTTCATCATCATAGTAACCCCCCTTGAAAAATCCAAGGATCTCACCGGATGCATCCGGCATATTCAGCGCCTCCCTCACATCAGTGATATCGGCTATTATAGTCCCTCTGTCAAGAACCTCACTTCCGAATGAGACGGTTCCGGATGCGACGAAATTGTAAATCGCCACGCTTCCGTCCATGGCCGAACTGATGAGAGTGACCTTGTCACCGGGGTTTACCCGGAGCTTTTTGGCAAAATCATCACTGATAAGCGCTTCAAAATGTTCCCTTGGGAGGCTTCCACTCCTTAACGACTTTTTCAGGTTAAGTCGCTCAATTTCTTCTGACCCTGGCGACAGGAGGTCAAGCCCTATCCCGAATACCGGCCCCTGTGCTTTTGTCTCCCCGTTCTTGTCGGGGGCGTCCAGAAGCCCGCCGAACCTTATCCGCTGGGCCCAGCTGACCGATGGGAATTCCTTGCCGAGGACCGCTGTCATCGAATCGGCATCTAGCAGGGCAAGGTCGTTGGGGAACTCGTCCATGTTATCTGCATATGCCTTCGACATGACTTTCAGGTGGCCGTTGGAGAACCGTGCATTGGTGTCGATAATATCACCCATGAATCCGTTGATATATGCATGCAGCCACACTGTTAGCATAACGCCGGCTGTTACGACTATTACCGGGAGCAGGCTCCTGCTTTTGTCCCTCAGCAATCCCTGGAGCAGAAATCTTATCATTGCAGTTTCCCCCTTAATGCATCAGTAGGACTCATTTTGGCAATCCTTCTCGATGGCCAGTAACTGACAACAGCTGTCACAATCATGACCGCTAGGACCGTGGTTACAACCAGCCCGGCACTGTAAACAGGGTACAGGGTCTTTGCCATGGCGATCCCAAATTCACTCGTGTCAATCGGGATCGACCAGCCGGCCCTTGCCTGCCATGTAAGGAACGGCAGCCCGTAAGCAGCCGACAGTATCGCGGCGAGAACGGCATACATGGTCCCTTCCACCGTGAACAGCCCCACCACCTGGTGCCGGGTGTACCCGAGAGCGATATATGTCCCTATCTCTTTCTGCCTTCGGAAGATCGAAAGAACCTGGGTGTCAAAGATTGCCAGCATCGCCAGCAGGAGGAGAACACCGTAAAGTATCGACTGGCCGGTCGATTTCATCTTTATCATTTCATCGATGGAAGAGGTAAGCTCCTTCCTGGTCCTGAGGACCCATCCTTCCGGTGCCGTCTCCGGGCTAAAACTGCTGCTGAAAGTAAAAAGCGTCGCCTCCCCGGGCATGCTCATCATTTTCCTCAGCCTTTCCAGAGGGATATAGATCTGGCCTGCTTCGGCTGACGGGACATTCGATGAAAAAATACCTTCGATAACAATATCGGTTGCATCAAATGTGCCGTGGGCATCCCTCCACCTGAGCATTATCCGGTCGCCAGCAGACGCCTTGAGGTTCTTCGCCATGATCGAGCCTATCACTGCCGGAATTGCATCGGTTGCGGCATCCAGCTTTCCGGTCGGGATTTTAAGTATCTTCTGATCGGGGTCGATCCCCCTGATAATTACCGACTGAAGCCTTCCTCCGGGATAAAGCGTTCCCTGGACAATAAGTTCAGGTTCAATGCTCCCTTCAGCAACGCCGGCCCTGAATCCCTCCGGGACCGGGGCATGATTGTCAAGCAGGCTGAATGGATCGTAGGGATCATATCCTGAGTGCCAGTACTGCCCGCTGCCGATCTCAAAATCCGACATATCCTTCTTTGCCTGGTGATCCCACCCGGCCATTACTCCCTTTATCCAGATGATCACCACGAAAGAGAATGAAAGCACGATCACGTTGAGCCAGGTCCTTAACCCGGCCCCGATCAGATTCCTTATCGCAAGCTTTATCGCGAGTCTCATTTCTCCCCGTTTTGGTTTTGTTTGACTTCGTCCCTGTCGATCCTGCCGTCAACAAGGAAGATCTTTCTTTTGAGGTAGCTTATCACTTTCTCGTCGTGGGTGGCGAACAGGAAGGTGGTCCCGAGTTCCCTGTTCAGCGTCTCCATGGTCGTCAGGATATTGTGGGAATTTGCCGCGTCAAGGTTTGCTGTCGGTTCATCAGCCAGGACAAGGGATGGCTTCTTTACCATTGCCCGTGCGATGGCGACCCTCTGACATTCTCCGCCTGAGAGCTGCGGAGGCTTGCTCCTGGTTTTGTCGCTCAACCCTACCCAGCTGAGTGCATCATTTACCATCTTCCTGCGATCTGCAGAATTGTAATTGAGAAGGAGCAGCGGGAACTCCACGTTCTCAAAAACCGTATGGACCGCAAGGAGGTTATAGCTCTGGAATATGAACCCGATGCTTTCCTTCCTCAGGCTGGCAGCCTCCCTGGAACTCAGTGTGCTGACCGGCCTGTCGAGTACGACGGCCTCGCCCGAGGAGGGCATATCCAGGGAACCTATTATGTTCAGGAGCGTTGTCTTCCCCGATCCGCTGGGACCTATCAGCCCGGCGAATTCACCCTTGCCGATCTTAAGATCGATTCCGTTGAGCGCGATAAACTCACCCTTGCCAACCGGGAATTTCTTGACCAGTTTTTTTGTCTCTATGACCAAACCGTTTTCCATAAAATTGACTCAATGATTGAAAACAAACATGAGCTGGATCCCCTTGCCTGAAAACAATTCGTTGTTCCCGGTTGAAGATGGGAGAATAAAGGTCTCCGGATTCCAGTACCCCATGATATATATGGTAATTTTATCATATTGCCTTTGCCAAGACACAAAATTATAGATTTTGTTTGCCGACCAGTCAAAAAAAAGTATTCCTGTGAGCCTGTCAAATAGTCCCAGGGGGTAGTTGGCTGTTGCCAGCGACAGAAATCTCTTGTCACGGAATCCAAATGGCTTTTCGTCGAGCGAAACGAGAAGCTGCTCACAGGCAACATATAGGCCGTTCCCGATGCCGAAAGTATAATCGATGCCGGCGTTTAGTATCTCCTCGTTCGTGTAGGGCCCGATATCCTTCCATTTCTTTGTCCATGATCCTTCGACCCACAGCCCTATATTAAGGTCCCACTTTGCATCGAGTCCGAACCTGTCCTCAGGGATCCTGTCATAGTAACCGGTGAAAATCTCCATGCCGCGGTTGTCGGCGATCCGGTGATGGTATGAAACCGCCGCCTCACCCCCCGGTACCGGAAGCTGTATCCTTCCCCCGAACTCGGGGTATCTTTTGTTGACAGGTACAACCTCCCATCCCATCGGCTTATTATTTCCGTATAACCCCCACACCCAGATGTTGACATTGTTCAGGAAGTAATACCTGCCTAGCAGCGCCCACACCCCGTCGGTGAGGTGCAGGGGATCGCGCGGGTCGAGCTGGTCGAACCACATGAGCGGCCTGAGGATTGAAGCAGAACCAAAGTTGATCTTCTGCAGCCCGAGCCTTAGTTCGAGCTGATTTGTCGAAAACCTCACCCATCCCCTGTAGGGCTTAATCCTGCCGGAAAAATATGACGAGTCAAAAGGTTGAAAAGCGGCATTGCCGTAAATATTTGCAGACAGCTCCGAGTCAAAAAGCCGGCTCTTTTTGTCCTTTGTGCTCAGGTTGAGCTGGGGGATATAACGCCCGTTAAACCATACGGGAAGCTTGCCGGATGGATTGATGTTGAGCCATGCAGATACCTGCCCGCTTACCTTAAGACTGTCCTGGGCTTCCAAACAAGCTGCTGAAGAAAATCCCGGAATAATTGCAATGAAAATGACAATTTTCAGGATGTTGCCATGAATTCCGAACCGGCGAAGACAGAATTTCATCAAAAAGCTCATCTTACCCCCTCTCTCCGGATTTTATCATTTTGCAAGAATTTAATGACAGTGAATTTTCGGATGAGGAGAATGGTGTCCGCAATCCGGAATATGAATATTTGTTTAAAGATAAATCATATTCCATTATGATCTGTTTAAGCTCTTGCAATTTATAGTTATCTTTAACATATGAACCGAACTTGAATTTGTGTTCATTTTAAACATTATAACCATGGAAGAAGAAAACAAAAAAGAACCGGAAAAGGACGAAAAGGAAGGTCTTCTGGACAAGGCGAGAAAACTTGCCGGCAAGGCTGATGAGTACCTTGACGAGAAAGTTGAAGAACTAAAGAAAACAGAGGCTTTTAAGAAGGCCCATGAAGCTTTTGACAAAGCCGAGGACTATGTCGAGGACAAAATTGAGGATCTGAAGAAATCGGATATTAAGGAGAAGCTTGAGGATTTGGCGGAAAAGACCGGGGATAAAGCCGAAGAGGCGGTAGGAAAACTTAAGGACCTCAGCAAGAAGGCTGCAGGGAAAACTGCAGACAAGCTTGAAGATCTCGCCAAAAACATCAGAAAGAAGACCGCAGGGGAAGAAGACAAGCCTGCCGGTGCCTGATCCGGTTTCCGGACCCTGGTTAGTGAATAAAGCAGAAATATTTTGATTGTTAAATAATTAACAATGGTCTCCCGGATCCCCGCAGGAAGGACCATCGTCTTTTATGAAAGCAGGTCAGACTATCCCGGAATCGCTATGAAAGTGAAATACATTTGCTTCACCCTGATCATGCTTTTGTTCTCCCAGGCCGCAGTCCCTCAGAAGAAATACAGGAACGGGATGGGTGTCAAATTTGATATCCGGGCAGGGATAAGCCTTCAGAACTTTTTCGGGAAGGACTTCTGGGGAGAGGAGCTGAGAAACCAGTTCCAGCCGGGTTTCCGTGCCGGTGCCGGAGTGATAATTCCGATAATCCCTGACTTTTACCTCCAAACCGGCATATTAGTTCATAACAAAGGGTCCAGGCAGGATACGGTTGCCGGCAGCATAAAGACAACAAGCCTCTATTATGCTGAGATACCTGCTGACCTGCTGTTCAGGCCGCAGCTCGGCGACGGCCATCTTCTGGTCGGTTTCGGGCCATACGTGGGGTACGGGATATTCGGAAGGGAGAACATCAAGACCGGGAATGTTACCGACAGGCTCAGGGTGAAATTCATTGACGATGCCTCGGGGCGGCCAACCTCTTTTGCATATTACCGGCCACTAGATGCCGGTGCAGAGATTATCGTGGGATATGAGATGTACGGCAGGGTTTTCCTGCAGATCGAGGCCCAGATGGGGATGCTTGAAATAAATCCTTCTTATGGCCTGGCAAACGATAAAACCTCACGCAGGAACATTGGATTCGGGTTCAGCGGCGGTTACAGGTTCTGATTTTTTTCGGGATCAATGAGCCGCCCCGGTACTGGCCGTGAAGTTTCGGTACCAGTAAAGGGAAATATCCGAATAGGAGTAATTCTCGGTCCTGTAAAGCTTCGTGTTAAAGTACATCTGGCCGGCCATCTCCTTCACCCTTTCCAGGCTTTTATCGGGCCCGCAATTATAGGCTGCAGAAAGGATCCTTACCTTTTCCGGGTCGCCTGCTTTTTCCAGGCCGTATTTTGACTCACTTAATTTTATGAATGCTGCCAGGTAAATGAACTGGGACCGGGCTTGCTCAAGGTCGGAGACGATCGATCTCCGGAACTCCCGGATATCGTCCTTCCCGGTTTTATTCTTTAGCCGGTTCAGCGCCCTTCCCCTTAAAGTATCGGCCGCCGCACACATGTATTCTGCAAAGGACGGCTTCATCTGGAACGGACCGACAGAAAAATCCGAATACTGATTGCCCAGGCTGATATAAAGAGCTTTCAGGAGGGTGATCTCCACCTTGTCGCGAATGGCAGAATACCTTACCAGCTCGGGAAAGACAACTGCCGCGGCGACCGGATAGGATACCCGGTACCTGGCAGCCATTTGTTTCATCCAGCTCCTGTTCTCGTCGATGAATTGTTCAGCCTTTGCCCAGTCCTTCCCGAATATCGCCTTGTAATCGGCGCCCTGCGGCCAGGCAGCTGAGGCAAGCAAAAAAAGGATCAGGGCAGAAAACAACCTGTTCCGCCCTGATGAATATCGTTTTTGACCTTGTTTGTTCAAGAAAGCTAAAATGGTATCTGGCACTGCATTATTGCGTTCTTTGAAGGAGAATAATACATGTAGGTAAGATAGGTTTTCCCGCCTGTACCTACCATGTAGGGATTGAAAAGATCGGCAAGGGTCGTGTTATCGCTGAAAACAAGCGAGCCGTATGTATACCTTGCTGTTTTCTGGTTCGAGGAGCTCAGGAAAAACGGGTTTGACGATTCCGAATAATCCTTGAAGGTCAGTAGGGTCTTCCCCTGCAGGTCGATGACTTTCTGCGGCGAAACCACAACTATTTCATCATACTTAACCGATCCGTTGAGTTTACCTCCCATCCATTCCATCTGGTCGTATTTTGCCCCTGCGACATTCGTTACAAGCTTCGGCAGGATCGATGTCGGACCGCCTCCATCCATCATCTGCTTCGACATCTGCTGGCTGAACTTCATGGCAAGTTCCATGCGCTCCTGGTCGGTCTTGGCGTTCTTAATGGCTGCCTCCATTTTCTTGGAGTCATTTTCAGTCACCGCCACATTTTCGGTGACCATGGCGGCGAATATTTCATTCGACCTCGGAACGGCAAATTCATTTATTACGGCAAATGGGCCATAGGTCTTCCCCCCGAATTTGATTACATACTTGTCGCCTGACCTGGAGACCCACGATGGATATTTCAGGAGCCAGTAATCCTTTCCCCTGGCATCATCTTCGCTATCACCGGTTGCCTGGCCGGCTGCTTTCTGGAAATCCTTTACCCTCTGGTTGTCCTGGTCAAAAGGACCTTCCAGGTTGCCGTCCTTTGAGATATAATATTTCTGCGACATCCTGTCAAAGATCAGGATACTGCCGTCATCCAGGAAATAGAACGAAATCTCATTATACGGGATCTGGAACCTGGTCAGGTCAACTACCATTTTGGCATCATTGCATGCGCATTTCGGATCAGGCTGCGTCTTTGCCTGGGTATTGCCGGTTTTGTTTCCGGAAATCTCATTTTTCACCGCGCTCCTTACCTTGCCAAGAATTCCCTGGGAAGAAGCCGTGTTAACAGTTAAAAAACAAATCGCCAGGAGTACCGGCACGATTTTCTTCATAGCCATAGGATCAGTTTTGGTTAATGAATAACTTTTAAGTTGTCTATAAATATATAAACAATTATGGTCAAAATAAAGTATCAAAGCACCTCACTCCTTTTTCCTGTCTGTTTCAGTGATCCCCTGCCGGAAAAGCAGTACCGCAGGAATACCGAAAACAAGGAAGAGGAGAGCCTAAAAGGTACCCCAGGTTTTGCCGGGTTTACTGCCCATTTCAAGGACCAGTGTCCCCCCGTTTATGACAGCCTCATGGCTTATGGCTGGCTTCTCAAGGAGTTTTCCATTGAGCGTGGCTGAAATGACATACTTGTTCCTCTCACTATTGTCACGCGCCAGGACAGTAAATATTTTTCCATTGCTGAGACGGACCTTTATTTTGTTGAACAGCGGGCTGCCCAGCTGGTATTCAGGAATGCCGGGTGTAAGTGGATAGAATCCCATTGCCGAGAACACGTAAAATGCCGACAGGCCGCCTCCGTCCTCATCCCCCGGAACGCCCATCAGGTCGTTCCTGAACCAGGTATCCATCAGCATCCTGACCCTTTTCTGCGTTTTCCACGGTTTCCCGGCCAGGTTGTAGAGGTATGCGATATGCATTGAAGGTTCATTGCCCATCACGAACTGTCCGACATTCCCTGTGGCATCGGGCATGGTTGCATAATATTGCCATTTTGACCTTCCGAGTGGTTCCGTGAACAGCCTGTCGAGCTTCTCATCGAACTTTTCCCTGCCGCCCATCATGGATATGAGGTCTGCAAATGCATGGTATGGTTGCCAGATATAGGTCCAGCCGTTATTCTCATCGTAATAGTCGCGGGCACCCATGCCGCCGTCAAAGCGGTAATCGAGCGGTTCGATCCAGTTCCCGCTGCTGTCCTTTGGATGGTAAAAGCCCGTCGAAGGATTAAAAAGGTTCCTGTAATTCAGGCTTCTCGCCGAGAAAAAGTCATAGTCGGACTTCAAGCCAAGTTCCTTCGCAATCCGGGCCATGCACCAGTCGTCCCACGATGAGGCAAGGGTGACGGCTACAGCCTGCCGCTTTTCCCAGGAGTGGACCTTTGGGCACGTTTCAGCCTCTCCTTTCCTGAGTGCCGGGAAGTACCCTTTCCTGTCATAGAACCTGTCGATCCAGGTAGCGCTGTCCCTTACCCAGGGAAGCTTTGTCTCGTTGAGGATGGTGTTCTTCAGATGTTCATAGGCTTCCTTAAGGTCAAATCCGCGGATGCCCTTTTCCCAGGCATCCAGGACCACAGCCGCTGAATGATTACCGTTCATCGCATGCATGTCACCAGTAGGGGTGGGAAAGGTTGGCATCCAGCCCGACTGCCTTGCCATCCTTATATATGAAGTGATCTTTGCAGCCTGTTCTTCAGGGTGAAGGAGGACCTGCAGGGGGTGCAGCGCCAGGTGTGTATCCCATACCCAGTCGTCGGTATAAAAATCGGTATCGTCAGCAGCCTCGGTCCTGTTGTCCCAAACACTGAAATAGTTCCCGTCCTCGGTCACGTTTATCATTCTCTCGGAGCACCTGTAAAGGGAAGTGTAAAATACTGTCCGCTGATCCGCACTCCCGCCTTCAATCTTTATGCGGGAGAGAGTTTCATTCCATGCATCCCTGGCCCGGGCCGCGACTTCCTCAAGACTTTTGCCGCCGATATTTTCCCTCAGGTTTTTTTCAGCCTGGACCGTGCTGATATACGACAAACCATAACGGATGTTAAGTTCAGCTGCATCAGGAGATTTAAAGGATATGATCAGGCCGCTGCCGTTGTTACGGGCTGCCGGCGTTTCAGTGACCTTCCCCGGCACCCTGTCGGTCTCCATGAAAACATATGTCTTTACCCCGTTAAAAATTTCGTACCCTGAAATTTTACCATCCCGGCAATCGATCTTCCCCTCGCCGTTGGTCCTGATGAGAAAGCCATGGTCGCCGGGCTTGTTAAAGTGCAGGCTGAAGAACCCGGCTTTGCCGGCAGGAGCAAACCGCAGATCGATCTCATGTCCCTCGAGGTAAACGGAATACCTGTAAGGAGTTATTATTTCGTTGTCGTAAGTATACGGCTGATCCTGACCGTTCCTTTCAGCCTCGACCGAAAAGGGAAGGAGAGAAAAGATATTCCAGGACCTGTGGGAGATTATATTGAGCGGAAAGCTTTTTATGGTATTTGATGTGAAGTTTTCCCTGTCGGGATAGAAGCGGACCATGCTGTTCGGCAGGTGGACGGTCGGGTATGTGGGGACAAGCAGATGGCTGATGTTCCCGATGCGGGGATTCACATAATCAACCGGTTCCAGCTTTCCTTTCGTACATGATCCGGCCAAAAGGCAGGAAAAAACGATAAGTAATGTGTATGAGATATTTTTCATAGTTATGATTTTTAACCACTGAGTTACACTGAGTTAAAATAGATTTGTACCCGGCAACCAGCGCCCAGCAACCAGCACCCGAACATCACCTGATCCTGTTATATTGCTTCATTATCCTGATCGTTTCATCGACAGGCAGGGCTTCGATCCTGAAGTTGTGCCTGCCGGTCGCGGATTTAGCTGCAAAGAGGGAATTGACTATCGCCTCCTCCGTTGATTCGATCACGGCTTCAAACAGGAGGTCCATCTCTTCATTCCGCAGGTTGTCAATGACCTGTATCCTGTCACCGGAAGCATAGGGGATCCGGTTCTTCTCATAAGTTGATACAGCGATGGCGTAGTCGCCGCTGCTGTTGGATGTCATACCGCCGGTGCGGGCAATACCGGAGACCGCCCTGGATGCAAGCCTTTTCAGGTTCCTCGGATCGAGCGGGGCATCGGTCATAATTACGACCATGCAGGATCCATCCTCCTTGTACTCTTCCGGCACCTTGCTGAACTTGTATTTGCCAAGCTCCCTTCCCACCGGAACACCGTCAATCTGAAGGATGCCTCCAAAGTTTGTCTGAACAAGGACCCCTACGGTGTACCCGCCCCGTGACCGCGGCAGCACCCTCGAGGAAGTCCCGATGCCTCCCTTGAAACCAAAGCAGACAGTTCCTGTCCCGGCACCCACATTGCCCTCCGGTACAGTCCCGGNATCGGCACTATTGATTGCCTGGATCACAAGCTCCCTGGTGACAGCCTTTAGTCTTGGATCGTTCAGGCCTGCATCATTTGTCTCGCCCACCACAGGGTTGACGCTTGTGATCATCCCGTTCCCGGGCTGGCTCAGCGTATATTCAATCACAGCATCAGCTGCCGTCGGCACACTGAGAGTACTTGTTAGGATAATCGGCGTTTCAATGTTCCCAAGCTCCTCAACCTGTGTGTACCCGGTGAGTTTGCCGAACCCGTTTCCGACAAATATTGCAGCCGGCACCTTGTTCCGGAAAAGGTTCCCGTCATGAGGGAGTATGGCAGTCACCCCGGTATTGACCGAATCAGGCTCCCTTACAGTCAAATGCCCCACCTTCACCCCAGGCACATCGGTAATCGCATTGTTTCTGCCGGGATTCAGAATGCCTATCCTGATGCCGTAATCAGCCGCCCTTTTTTTCTGTGCTTCCATATTCAGACATGTTGCGAGTGCCAGTATAATGATCAAATATCGCATTTTTTACGGTTTAATTCCTGGTTATTCTGGTCCCGGTAAGGGAATTTGGAGGAACGGGCCCGTTATCTGGTGCAAACGGCAATGTATTCCTGTGAATCTGGACCCAGCCCGCTGCTGTCAAAATCTCCAAGGATGGAATAGGTGGCAAACGGAGACCGCTCTATCAGGTGTTCAAGTTCAAACCTGAAGAAGTACCTGAGCGATGAATTCCATTCTTTTGCATGCTCCATGCTTCCATCGTTCCATTCGATCCTGAAGGTCATATTGATCAGCTGGTTCAGCAGGTCGGGTCTTGTTGACACGATCCGCCGAACGACCTTCCCGGGCTCATACTCGCCTTCAAAATCCCTTACCCTGTCGAGGCCGGTTATCAGCATTTTAAGATTAGGTACAAAGGCATCAAAGATAAACCTGCCTCCCGGATTCAGGTTCTTATGGACATGAACCAATGCTTTCATCTGGTCCGTCTTTTGGGTCAAATGCATGAATACCCTGAACGGCGCTATGATCAGGTCAAATTTCTCACTGAACCTGAAGCTGGTCATGTTCTGCCGGCTTATCCTTGCCATCTGCCCGCTGCTCAGCTTGGATCTGAGTATATCGAGCATGGCCGGGCTGATATCGATGCCGTAAATATCCGCTCCTCCGGCGAGCGCTTCGGCAAAAAGCCTACCGGTCCCGGTTCCGATCTCAAGTACTCGTCCTTTGGTCTCAGCTATCCTGTCAAGGTAATACCGGTTATCTACTCCGTCGCGCATCTGGTGGTAGATCAGATCGTAGAATCTGGCAAAGAAATCCGGGTATTCGGAAAAGTCAGATTCAGATTTCTTTTTAAGCGGCTTACTGTACTTTTTACCCATATTCATTTATAACTCAGGACAAATAATCATTACGAACCTAAGTTAGTAAAATTCAGAATATTGAATAAAAGTAATTATTAACCGCGAACCCTGCCTCCTGGTTACACTGAGGTCCACAGAAGAGACACAGCGATCACAGAGCAAAAAACAGTATCTCTGTGTTCTCCGTGTAAGTTCTTAAAAACCAGATTATTAATCCTGTTCGATTTTGAAGCAGGTCATTGTCAGCGAGCCGGCTACCGGCTTATCATTAAAGACACTTATCCTTTCGTTTTCATGCTTAAGGGCCAGCACGTAGAGCAACGGCAGAAAGTGATCTGGAGTCGGAACGGCAAGCTCCATCGATTTCCCCTGCGACCTGTAGTTAATCAGGGGTTCATGATCCCCTGCAAGGGCCAGGGATTTGATCTTTTCATTTGCCTCAGCGGCCCAGTCAAAGGCAAATTCCTCATTGAGCCTGTGCCAGGCGACTTTCATGAGGTTATGGACTATATTGCCGCTTCCGACTATAAGGATCCCCCTGTCCCGGAGCGGGGCAAGCTCCTTTGCCAGGTCATAGTGGTACCTGGCGTTCCCGTGATAGTCGAGGCTGAATTGCACCACCGGTATATCAGCTTTCGGATACATATGCCTGATCACGCTCCAGCAGCCATGATCGAGTCCCCATTTTTCGTCCGGTCTCACCATGGATCCCGAAACCAGGCGCCGGACCTCATCTGCCAGCTCCGGCTTGCCGGGTGCCGGATAGACAACCCTGTACAGCTCTTCAGGGAAACCCCCGAAATCATGGATGGTCTTTGGCTTTTCCATTGCCGTCACATACGTGCCGCCGGTCTCCCAGTGAGCGGAAATGCACAGGATAGCATCCGGCACCGGCACTCCCATTACGCTTTTGCTCCAGCCCTCAGTGAATTCATTTTCCTCTATTGCATTCATGGGATTCCCGTGACCGAGGAACAATACCGGCATCCTTCCGGCATGGCCGGACGATGCCGTTAATTTATTATTTGAAAGCGATTCCATATTGATCCGGACTCCCCGGCAGATTATTAGTTTTGCTTTACAAGCTGCAGCTCGGCATTTATCCTTACTTCATCACTTACCAGGACACCGCCCGTCTCGAGGGCTGCGTTCCACATAAGGCCCCACTCTTTCCTGCTTATCTTTCCGTTTATGGAAAACCCCGCTTTTTCGTTGCCCCATGGGTCCTTGTTGATTCCGCCGAATTCGACATCAAATACAACTTCCCTGCTGATGCCTCTGATGGTCAACAGGCCCTTAAGCTGATAATTTCCATCATCTGACCTGGTCAGCGACGACCCGGTAAAAGTCATCTCCCTGTGGTTGGCGACGTCAAAGAAATCGGCGCTTTTAAGATGATTATCACGCTCATCGGTGTTTGTGAACACCGAGGATGTGTCGATGGTCCCTTTAATGCTTGAGCCGATAAACTCAACTCCGTTCGAGCTCACTTCGGCACTGAATTTCCTGAATTCACCTTTCACATTTGTTATCATCATGTGTTTTACCTTGAAAAGGATTTCACTGTGTGCAGGATCTGCTACCCATTTTGTTGTTTCCATTGTATGAATTATTAATTGTTGGTTTGTATCATTCAAAATTCATGAGACAAAGATGCACCATACCTCCCGGACCGGGGTAACACTTTTAGGCAGAAGAGTTGTAATTTCAGGAAATGATCTTCCTCATTTCGTCACGGAAAGCAGTGGGAGTTGTTCCTGCCGCCTTTTTAAAGACGTTTGTGAAATAGGATTTCTCATTGTAGCCGAGCTCAAACCCAATCTCGGAAACGGATTTGTCGGTGTATATCAGGAGGTTCTTTGCCTCTGTCATCCTTCTCGTCTCGATAAGTTCCGATACGCTCTGGTTAAGGATATTCTGGCAGAGCAGATTGAGGTTCCGGGATGACATGAACAGCTTTTCTGCATAAAAGCTTACCCCTTCAGGCCTCCTGAAATTCTCCTCGAGTATTTTCAGGAAGTTCTTGAATGCAGTATTATGGACCTTTGGATACTTCTTTTCTTCAGAGCCATACTTATCTGATTCAGCCTCTATCATGGTCAGCAGGGCTTTAAGAAGATCCCTGACCACTGCCATCGAGGGATCCCGGTTCTTCATTTCTCCGTCGATCAGCCAGGTCAGTTTCAGCATTCTGTCGAAACACTCCCGGTCCCTGATCATTATGTCGGCATGTTCATGGTAGTATGAATACAGCTGGAATGTTGTCCCGGGTATAAAATCACTGGCGAATCCAATGGCCCAAATATCGCACTTCCCTTCAACACTCATCGGCTTTATCCTGTGCACCTTGCCCCGGGTAATAAAGCTGACGAACGGGGCATGGAATTCCAGCGACCGGTAATCAATGAAATGCTCGATCCTGCCTTCTGCTCCAATAAGCAGCTCCTCAAAATCATGGATATGGGGGTCGTTTGGTGACTCCTCAATTTTTAGGGCATCTTCCGCTGTTACCCTGAATATTTTGAAGAACGGATCGGCCATGGTATTTTCTGCAGGAACGGAAACCACATCCTGTCTGCAATTTTCGTTCAAATATAGCTTAAAAATCCCATGATTTTCGCTTGCATGAGCTGACACAGCGATATTCGGCAGGCGGGATGAAGGGTATAATTACAAAACTGCTAAATTGCGTACCGTGTCCCGGGCCTGATCCCTAAACATACAGGACACTGAATTATTTACTGAAACCTGACCTTCCGGACCATGAAAAAAGTATTAAAAATTTTCCTTTGCACCTTTGGCTCAATCATTGGATTCATCCTGATCCTGCTTATCGCAATCTTCCTTAAAATTTCCGTGACAGGCAGCAAGACTGCCAGGAAGAGCCAGGCCCTGATAGGCCCGGAAGTGAAAACTCTGACCCTTGACGGATTTACCTTCCGCGACCTGGACAAGAACGGCAAGCTCGATATTTATGAAGACTCCCGCCGCCCGTATACGGAAAGGGTGAACGACCTTCTTTCCCGGATGACACTGGAGGAAAAGGCGGGATCGATGTTCATGCCGCCGGTAAGCATGAAGAAGGATGGGTCGATATCGGAAAAGCCATCCCTCAACGATGTTTTCTCACTGATGGCAAAGGGCACATCAGGAATGCTTTTCCTGAAGGACATTAACCATTTTAACATTTTCAGCGGAACAACAAAGCGCAACATGGCACTCTGGTACAACAACCTCCAGAGGCTTGCCGGGCGGACCAGGCTGGGGATACCGGTCACAATATCCTCCGATCCCCGGAACACATTCAGCAATAATCCTCTCGCAAGCGCCTTCAGCGGAGACTTCTCCCAATGGCCCGAACCGACAGGCCTGGCTGCAATCGGCGATTCCCTACTTATCTATAAATTCGCCGATATGGCACGGCGGGAATATCTCGCCGTAGGCATAAGGATCGCCCTTCATCCAATGGCCGATCTTGCAACCGAACCCAGGTGGGGCAGGATTAACGGGACTTTCGGAGAGGATGCAAAGCTGTCAGCCATGATGACTTCAGCTTATATCAGGGGATTCCAGGGGGATTCCCTCTGCACCAACAGCGTCGCCTGCATGACAAAGCATTTTTCCGGAGGAGGGCCACAGAAGGAGGGTATAGATCCTCATTTCCCGGTTGCCAAAGGGCAGGTATATCCGGGTAACAATTTCAATTATCACCTGGTCCCCTTCGAAGCAGCATTCAGGGCCGGAACTGCAGAAATAATGCCTTACTACGGGATCCCCATGGATATGACGGGCGAGAATGTGGGGTTCAGCTTTAACAGGGAAATGATAACAGGGTTCCTGAGGAACAAGTATCATTTTGAAGGGGTGGTGTGCACCGACTGGGGCATTGTAACCGATACGAAATTCCTGGGAATGATGATCCTTCCGGCAAGGGCAAGGGGGATGGAAAAAGCAACACCGGAAGAGAGGGTCCTCAAGGTAATAAATGCAGGCGTCGACCAGTTCGGGGGAGAGAGTGTCCCGGAAATAGTGGTAAAGCTCGTAAAGGACGGGAAGATCAGCGAATCCCGTATCGATTCATCCGTCAGGAGGATCCTCAGGCTGAAATTTGATCTTGGCCTTTTCGATAACCCGTTCGTGGACCCTGACAATGCTGAAAAGACGGTGGGCAATCCGGAGTTCAGGGCAGCCGGTGAAGAGGCCCTCAGGAGATCGGTGGTCCTCCTGAAGAATGACTCATCATCCGCCGGGAAATGCCTGCCGCTGAAACAAGGCGTCAAGGTCTATGCAAAGAACATTGATCCGGAAAAGGTAAAGAAATATGCGACCGTTGTCACGAAGCCCGAAGAAGCTGATTTTGCCATAATTCGCCTGAAGTCCCCCAGCTACTCCATAAAGGGGGCAGGTCTTCTCGGAAGGCTTTTCAGCTCGGGTGATCTTGATTTCAAGGGAAAGGAGAAGGAAGAGATATTAAAGCTTCTGCGTTCGGTTCCATCAATAGTCGACATTTACCTGGACAGGCCGGCGGTCATCCCGGAAATTGCATCTGCCTCCAAAGGGCTCTTCGCTGATTTCGGAACAAGCGATGAAGCCCTTCTGGACCTGGTTTTCGGGAAAGTGAATCCTTCCGCCCACCTGCCTTTTGAACTGCCCTCCTCGATGGAGGCAGTCAGGAATCAGAAGGAAGACCTTCCGCACGATTCGTCAGACCCGTTGTTTGCCTTCGGATACGGGCTGAGCTACTGAACATCTTTTGATTATCTTTGGACGGGTCCAACCGTTCAAATAATGAAGTTTTGAGAAATGGCCAAAGAGTATTCACTTGACAAGGACAAGATACGGATCCTGCTTCTGGAGGGGATCCATAAAAGTGCCCTGGAGTTCTTCAATTCCAACGGGTATTATAATATAGAATCGCTTCCGGAAGCTCCTGATAAAGAAACGCTGTTTTCAAAAATTGAAGGGGCAAACATAATCGGGATCAGGTCGAGGACAAGCCTGACCAGGGAGGTCATGAGCGCAGCGCCAAAGCTGATCGCAGTGGGATGTTTCAGCATCGGGACCAACCAGGTCGACAGTCATGCGGCCAGACTCCTGGGGATTCCGGTTTTCAATGCGCCATTTTCCAATACCCGCTCGGTGGCTGAGCTGGTGATAGCGGAAGCTATTCTCCTGATGCGAAACATTCCTGCAAAAAATGCCGCTGCCCATAGGGGTAAGTGGATGAAGTCAGCGGCAAACAGCTTCGAAGTGCGCGGCAAAAATATAGGGATAGTCGGCTACGGGCACATCGGCTCGCAGGTGTCGATCCTTGCCGAAGCCCTCGGGATGAACGTTTACTACTACGACATCGTCAAGAAGCTAAGCCTTGGAAAGGCTGTTGCATGCAGTTCGCTGGACGAATTGCTTTCTGTTGCGCAGATAGTTACACTTCACGTTCCTGAAACACCGCTGACGTGCAATATGATCGGTGAGAAAGAGATTGCCGTAATGAGAAAAGGCGCCTGTCTTGTCAATGCTTCCCGTGGTTCGGTGGTGGATGTAGCGCCTCTTGCCGCCGCTCTGAAGAGCGGTCAAATCCTGGGCGCCGCGCTGGATGTTTTTCCCGAGGAACCGGCTTCGAACAGCGACCCGTTCATCTCGGAGCTCCAGCAGTTTGAAAATGTGATCCTGTCCCCTCATGTCGGGGGCAGCACTGTCGAAGCCCAGGAGAACATCGGTACAGAGGTCGCCGAAAAGCTGGTCAGATACAGCGATACGGGCGATACGATAGGGGCAACGAACTTTGTCCAGATATCCCTTCAGCCGAACAGCAATGCCCAAAGATTCCTCCATATCCACAGGAATGAACCCGGGATCCTGAAAGAGATAAACTATGTATTTACCTCAAAAGGGATAAATATAGCAGCCGAGTATCTTCAGACCGACCCGGAGGTAGGATATGTCATTATCGATACGGAAAGCCGGCTCTCCAGCAGCATCCTTCAGGAGCTGAGGGACATCAGGGGAACAATAAGAGTAAGGATGCTGTATTGATCTTTCTGCCCGGTCCGGTTAACCACGGAGCTGAACAGGATAATAATGGAGCTACGCAGCATTACTCCGTGCGGCTCCGTGGTTAAACATATTCCCGGCCGGAAGGCAGATCTGTTAATTTATTAACAATCAAATCATCAGAGGCTGTGAAGGTAAGCCGCGCTATCCTTGAAGGTTTCGGCATCCATCTCGACGAAGATATTCTGGACTCCCCCCGTCTTCGTTGCAGCAAAGAACTCCTTCCAGTCAACAATTCCTTTTCCGATAGGAACATTCTTTTTTTCCTCCGGGGACCAGTCTGCAAGATGTGCTGAAATGTACCGGCCCGGGTATTTCCTGAAATAATCGGCCGCCTTGTATCCAAGACTTATAACGGCTACCTGGAACTGCATTTTGACAAGTCCGGGATCCAGCTCCGACATCAGGGCATCGTAAATAAGCTTGCCGTCGAGCTTGGCGAACTCCATGTGATGATTGTGGTAGCCCAGCTGGATACCTGCGGCTTTAGTTTTGACACCTATCTTGTTGAGCTCATCTGCAGACTTCATCCAGTCGCTCATTGTCGCATTCTCAGGCAGGTCGAAGCTGGATACGATCATCTGCTTCTGTCCCGAGTCTTTTGCGAATGCGATCCTGTCGTCAAGGCTTGTCCTGAGTTCTTCCATCCCATAATGGGTGCTGACGAGAGCCAAACCTGCATCATTGATGATCTTCACGAGCTCCTTGCCGGAAAGTTTCAGCAGGGATCCGAAGCCAAGATCCTTGTAACCGAGGGGAGAGCACATCTCAATGGTCTGGTAGCCAATACCAGCCATCATTTTGAGTGTCGGTGCAAACTCTTTTTCAATTTTATCCCTCAGGATCCACATCTGGAACCCGACAGGGTAATTGAGGGTCTTTCCCGGCAGCACCGGGCTTGCACCTGCAGGAATTCTTGATGCCAGTACTGCTGATCCTAACCCCAGCGCACTCCTGCTTAGGAACTGACGTCTGTTAAGCTTGTTCATATGAATATGATTTAAGTGGTTAAATAATAGTCCCCGTTAGAATGAGTATAAAATTAGAAAATTCTCATTCATTATTTTATTCCAAGATCTTTTTTAAGAATGGCAACAGCAATTATAAGGGCCTGGTGTTCGGGGGTCATCTCCCTGAGCCTCTTCCTGAGTTCTGAAAGGCAAAGCTCATCACCTGAATTTCCCAGCTTGTTTATCGCGTTTATCCTCACCTCACGGTCTTCATCGTCGAGTTCCCTGAGGTATTTGTTTATGAGATGGTCATCCATGACGAATGATGCCTGTCTGAAAGAATAGTTTACCTGGTCCTGTCGGGGTGGATGGTGCCGCCCTTGGTAAGCCATGAGACCCCGAATGCCACCAGGGCCGCTGTTTCGGCCCAGAAGACGAAGCCCGAATGCGGATCATTCCCTGAAAAGACAAAAAAGATTGCGATCGCAGCCAGGGATGCAAGCATGACAATGCCACAGATGAGATAGATCCTGTTCCTCTTCAGCTTTTGCCGGGTCGGGGAGGAACCCTTCCTTCGGAAAATAATTATTGAAAAGATGGAGAGCACAATGAAGAAGAGTGAAGCTGCCCCAAGATGGATCGAACCCGAAAGGTCGAGCGGGCCTGATTCCGTGGTTGGGAACCATGCGATGCACAGGGCACAGATTCCGGCAATATTCCCGAGCAGGTCATCCAACTTGCTGTATCCCCTGTAGAAGAAAAGGAAAAGCGCAATTGCGCACAAGGCTCCCACAAGGACGTCGCGCATGCCGGAGTAGTAGTACTGGCTGATCGTACTCAGCGTGAGGTCACCCCCGTAGATCAGGTAAACCCCCAGCATGAGCGTGAAGGGAAGCAAAATTCCTATCCAGCCTACCGCCTTCCGGAGAGCCAGGTAAGAATATGTGAGATCCGATGATTTTTTTGCGGAGTTCATGTTAAATGCTGCCGGGGCTTATTGCTTTCAGGGGACATATTCGTACGGAAGCCAGTCGGCAATTCTCTTGTCGGCCATCATTCCTTCCCACTGGATGCAGCCTTCATCGTAATAACCCGTTGAATCGAACGGGACAAGGGTGCAAAGAAACTCGAGCGATCCTTTCGGATTGTTCGAATAGTATTCAATCCCGAGCTTTTCATAATACCTCAGGTACTTCTGGTTATCGGAAGCCTCCAGCACTATTTCGTTTCTTTTCAGGTTAACCCCTGCGGAATTTGACACGGTAAAACCCGCTGAGCTGATCTTGCCCTGCCAAAGCGCCCTGAAGAAATGCATTCTGGATCCGAGGTAGGCGGATCTTCTTCGCCGCTGGTAAACCACATTATTGCCTGACGCGGCCGAAAGATCTTCCCTGTAGACAAGGTCGCCCTTGTAGGCGAAAGATCCGCTGTTCCTGTCCACTTCGAACTTCTCGAGATAATAGGTAATTAAATATCCCAGGGATCTGTTCTCGATCTCAAGCGGTTTCGATGCAAACGCCTTTAGTGTATCCCTGTCGTTGCCGTAATTGAATGTAATGTCATCCTCGTTCCTTATGAAGCACCTCCTGGAATTATCTGTCGTTCCGAGGAACACCTGCCTGAATGCCAAAAGGTTTGCCTGTCTTTTCTTCAGAAGCGATTTTGATTTTACGGTAACTTCTCCGAGCTGGTAGACTTTGGGCTCCAGGTAAATAAGCACAGGAGCGACTTTGAGGAAATCTGTGACAGTGGCACTATTATAGCCTATTGCGCTCACCCTGAGAGGCATATTCCTGAATTTCGCCACATCAAGCTCAAAATTTCCATTAGTGTCGGTCGTGGTGCCGACAAAGGTCCCGGTGAAATAAAGGGATGCATATCCGATTGCAGCCCCCGTGTTTTTATCGGTCACTTTCCCCCTTATCACCTGCCCCTTCAGGCCCGGCGTCAGGAGGATAAAAACAAGCAACAGAGAGAGGTTCTTCATTTCACTTCCGCATACAAGTCCGGGCGGCCCGGCCAGGCCGCATCAGGACTAAAGCGGAAATTTAAGCTTTTCTTTGATATCTTTGGGTATAGCGTCCCTGTGAACCATAACTGAAATCGTCTTCTGCATCAAATATTCGGGTGACATGTACAGGTAGCCGCCGCAGTTCTTTGCGTCACTCGAGTTCTTGACGATATAGAATCTTTTCCCTTTCCCGTTTTCTGCAATTCCAACAATATGCATGTTATGGACATCTTCGGTAGTATGGTTGTCGAAGGCATTCTGCCTCATCTCCTGTGTCACATTCGTGATTGTATCGTTCAGGACCGCAAATCCATTGTTATAACCCTGGTAAATATCACCGTCCCAGCCTAATGAATATCCCCTGGCGAGTGCATTGCCGATCACTTTCATGAAGTCGGCCAGCGGAAGGTTCAGGTAGTAATTATTGTTCCAGTTCGATTCAATTTCAAGGATGAACCTGCTGTAGAAAGGGTGATGGTTGAATGAGGTTATCTCAACGTAGTCATCAGGATTGATTCCCACCATTTCTGCTGCGAACGACCTCGGGGTGTACCTCTTTGAATTATAGATGAAAGTATCGGGAACAGCTCCCATTGTCTTTTCCATGATGGACCGGATATCGGACCTAAGATTTCCGATCGTCATTTTTCCCTTGCCCGTATCAACGCAGGATTTCACTTTCTGTTCGAGTTCCCCGAACATATCGCCGTGATCGTAATCTGTGGAAGGATCCTCTTTACCGCAGAAAACGCTCTCGGGTATCGCACCGAACCTCCTGTAGGCACTCAGGGCGCTGAATGTCAGGTCACCCTCATTAAAATATGACTTACCGTTCATCCTTACATATCTTTCACCTTTGTCCATGTAAGTCGGAATTACAAAGAACATAGGGGAAAGCACGACGGGTTTTTTCCCCAGCCTGATCGCCTCCGTTTCAATGAAGGAAGTAGTGGCAAAACACCAGCAAAGACCAGTTGCTTTCTGGTCTTTCAGGGGTGAAGTGGGGATTAGTGTGACAATCTTATATCCGGGAATCTCAGGATTGGTATTGGTTTTGAGATTGAAAACCCAGTCAGTACGGCTAAGCCTGAGAGGCAATGCCCCGCCCCAGCTCCCTTCGATAACCGAATCGCCGGGCAGGACCACACCCTTAAATACAATGCCGGCATGTATGGACTTTGTTGCATCGACGAATAAACTGTCGCCTGTCCTCCAGACCCTGTCGAGAGATATGCCTTTCAGCCCCTGGTCAGGACTGTCGAGATAGCTTTTAATGCGATCACCCTTTTGTTCGAGCCTGAACATGACCCTCAGAGCCCAGTCATTGGTCCCGACTTTGCCAATCCATGAACCTTTGAGGTTTTCAATATTGTCACCCTGGCCGGAAACTGCATTGCAGAATAGCAACAGGAGAGCTATTGTCAGAATTCTGTTTTTCATGATTAAGTGTTTATAAGGTATCATTTCCGTATTATAGACGGCATTTTTTCTTAAAGGTTACAGGGAAAGCGTCACGGAAATGTCCCGGACGAAACTATAAATAGTCCCGGGAGACTATCAAACTTTCCTTTCTTTACCTTGTACCGCACACAGTAACACAAAGTTTTAGATTTCCCCTCTGGGGGGAGATCCAGTCAGGAATCGTTCCGACGGATAATTGCCGAATCAGCTGACCATCTGCCGCCTCCGGAGATCAGCAGAAAGATGAGGAGAAGGGTCATAGCGAAATCGGTCCGGTATTCATGTGCCATAGGCCAGATTCCTTTTTCGATCAGTATCGGCCATTTGGTGGTGACGAATGCGACTGCCATCACTGTGAGGAGAGGTATTGCGGCTATTCGCGTGACCAGGCCTGCCAGGACCAGCAGGCCGCAGACAATTTCAAAAGTCCCGGTGAAATAAGCCCAGAATTCCGGGCTGGTGAACCCTATTTTGAGGAACCTGCCGGTCCCAAGCAGGTCTGGGAAAAGATACTTCTGCAATCCTTCCGACAGGAATATCAGTCCCACTACAAGCCGGACAATGATTATTTTCCTGTCGTCCGCAGTTGTAAGGACCAGGAGCAGGATCTTATTCAGGTTTTTCATAACCGGGGGCATCAGTTTCGTAAGGCTTCTTTTATAAATAGCTCCAGCTTATGCTCATCCAGTGCCCCGTTGGTCCGTATGCCGCTGCAGACGTCGACGCCGAAGGGCTCCACAGTCTCGATCGCCTCCCTGACGTTCTCCGGTTTTAACCCGCCTGCCAGGAAAACCGGGCAATGGGACTGTTCCCTGATCTTCCTGCTAAGGTTCCAGTTGTGGGTCCTGCCGGTCCCGCCAAGCTCCTTTACCGATAGACGCGGATTCCCTGAATCAAGCAGCAGGGCATCGGCCAGGAAGGAGATCCTTACTGCCTCATCGACAGAACCTTCATCAATAACATGTATCACCTGCACGATCCTCACCGAAGGGAGGGCACGCCTTATATCATCGTAGCTGCCCTCCCTGAGCTCATCGACTATCTGGATCGTGTTGGTCATCGTCCTCCGGTGATGCTCAATTATTCCTCTGGCGGAAGTTTCGCTCGTAAGAAGGAAAGTTGCAACCGGAGGTGGTACAGATGCGGCTATCTGCCTTATCAGTCCGTCTGATACGGGTCCGGGGCCGCTGGGCATCCTGGCCACTAGCCCGACGGCTGAAGCGCCATGGCTTATTGCCATCCTGGCTTCTGCAATGCTTTGAATGCAGCAGATCTTGATTCTTGGGTTCATGTTACACGGTTACAAGGAGAACACTGAGAAGATACAGAGAAAACGGAGATCAAGCCATTATGGGTTGCAGGAGGCTGCACCTGTTGCCCTCGGTGTCGATGAATGAAACATATTTACCGATGCCCGGGATATCGGTCGGTTCACCGATTATTTTCCCGCCTTCGCTGGCTACCTTCTGCATCGATTCCCTGATGTCCACTACGGCAATTACGATCGAAGGGTACTGGCCCTGGGTGCTCTGGGTGAGAGGGTAGAAACCGCCGTTGATCGATCCCGGCGCGGTGGGACGCCCGTCCTTTCCTGTTTCTGTGGTTGTTACCGTGACATAGTTGCCCATCTCCTCACCGAGGAGCTGAGCCTGCCATCCGAAGACCTTCGAATAGAAATCAGCCATGCGCTTCCGGTCCTGGGCCGGCATTTCGAAATGAACAACAGGATTCATTGTTTTCATAAGCTTAAATATTTTACTCTGTTAAATTGTCAAAGTGCCGTCATCCCGGTCCTGATGAATTGAATAGCCTGGAGGCTTCATGATCCTTCTAATGCCTGGTCTCCCTGCTGGCCTTTTCTGCATAATTCTTGAAATGATCGAGAATGCTTTGCCACCCCTTCCTCTGCTCTTCGACGGGATTTGAATTCTCAGTTTCAAAGGTCTCTGTCACCTCCGTCCGGTTTCCTCGACCTGAAAAGCATACCTGCACCTTCCTGCCATCACCAATGGTAAATGAGATCTGCCTGCAGTAGGTAACATAATCGTAAGTGCCGGAAAAATCGAATTCTGAGCTGCCGTCGGCTGATTCCATCCTATAGACGAACCTCCCCCCTGCGTGAAGCTCGTTGCGTGCATGGGTCGTGTGCCAGAAATCGGAAGGAACATTCCATCTGACAATATCCTCTGGAGTTGTCCAGTACTTCCACGCTCTGGCAACTGATGTGTTTACAATTGACTGAACCGTCAGTATTACCCTTGCTTTCGGTTCCATGGCAATAGATTAACGAAATGACCCTTCTGACACCTAAGCATAAAACAACCCTCGGTTGCTTTCGTTCATTCTTCTCCTTTTTTCAGGAGGAAATTATCATGATCAATCTTCACCCTTGCGCTGAACAATGTCCAGGAAGGAGAGGTCATCATTCCCGGCTGCAATGAACCCGTCAAGGCTCGCCGCAATGAATACGGCCACTTTTCTATGCCCTCGAATAAGGATCTATTTCCGCAGCGGTTCATAGCATAGAAGAACGTTTCCGGAGGAAAAGGTCATTGACTTAATAAGCTTCAGGTCAAGCCTTTTCCCTGACAGCTTGAACAGGGGATTCCCGTTCCCGAGTAAGACCGGGCTGACCATGATGCGGAATTCGTCTATTATGCCTTTATCCCTTAATAGATCAGCAAGATCGGCGCTTCCGAAGATGAAGATGTCCTTTTCATTGGTTTCCCTCAGCCTCATGCATTCCTTTACTGGGTCTTCCCCTGACAGCCTGGTATTGTTCCAGCCCGGCTTACTGAGCGATCTGGAGAATACGACTTTGGGGATACTGTTCATCAGACCGGCGATTACGGGATCGTCATTGACCGCATCAGGAGTTGGCCAGTAGCCGGCCATCAGCTGGTATGTGATCCGGCCGAATACTAGCAGCGAAGCGCTGTTCAGCTGCTCAGCGGCAAACTCGTTAAATGCGCCATCAACATTGTGCCAGCTGATATCCCTGTTGACGTCTTCGAAGTACCCGTCGAGGGTCATCATATTAAATAGGATAAGCCTGCTCATTGGAATGACATTTACTTTGTCAATTCTATAACATGCGTGAATTGTTAATGTTCAGGTAAACATTTTTGAGCTGATGCGGCTCATCCTGATACAACCACTTTGCCCGGCCCATTCCTCCGGATCTGCACGGCGTAGTCGCCGTCTCCCAGGGATTTTACCCGATAAGTGCCCGGCACTGACGGATCACCGGGGGTCATTAGCCTACCGTTGAGCGTTACTGCTGACGGCAGGAATTTCAGCCTGAGATATTCGGCCCCTCCGCCTGAGGAGGCCGTGTACGCAACCTGCATTTCAGAGTATGAGACATTCCTCAGGATAGCTGCGGAATATAAAATATGATCTTCGTGAGGCGGCGCAAGCTCAGGGATGCCTGTGAACACCTGGTAGAACATTCTTGGGCACTCTCCGTAGGAATCGGACCACCAGCTAAGTATTCCCTTGCTGACAGGACTTTCAAAAGCCATGCCTGACGAATCGCTGCAGTAGGTCACCCATGTGAGCGACCGGATTGCCTTTTCCCTGTATTCCCCGTTTCCCGAAACTCCGTACCACCTGGCGCATTCAGCGGCATAACGCGCAGTCTGGTAATCCATTTTATACAGGAAGGAGTCCTGCTCCCCGGCAATATTGGCTCCCCACATCGATGACGGTTCCCCCGGGGCACACCTTTCAATGAAATTCTTTTCCGTCCAACTAATGAGCATCGGGATATGATCACGCCACTGCGTATCGAATTCCGGGTGGTCGAACAGGAAAAGCGTCGCATTGCTTGCGCTGAGGCTGCTTTTGTACGTGTTGCTGTTCACATTGGTGTCGGAATGCCCGTCCGTCCAGTAACCAGTCTTCATCGGATAACCGAGAATAAAGCTGCGTGCCTTCTCCATTGCTGGGATAAAGGAAATGGTGTCGCCAAGCCCGCTTTTTGTAAGATCGTAAAGCAGCTGGTAACAGCCTGTCCAGTTTGCCCCGTAAGGAGAGGTGATCTTCCCGTTGTCCATCGTCACCCTGTAGGGCCAGGCTGATCTTTCGCCGTTTCCGGCGATTGCATGCCGTGCAAGAACATCCGCAATCCTTATTGCCGCGTCCAGGTACTTTTTGTCCCCGCAATACTCGAACAATCTGAAAAATGTAAGTCCGATCTCCCCGGCATGGTCGACCTGGACCTCATGCCTTGCGAACCTGCCGGCGCTCGTGAAGCCGGTGAACAATGTATCTCCCGCATTGGCAGCGGTATAGGGGAAAAAGGGCCAGGCAAAATTCCCGGGGCTCATCCCGTGAGCCAGTGAATAATCAGCAAGGTCCCTTACGATCTTCATAACCGTTGAATCGCCGGTATAGGCGTAATAAAGCCTTGCCGACTCAAACCAGTTAGGCAGCTTTTCCCCCGGATCGTTCATCCATGTATCTGGTACCAGCTTGTCATCCTGCTGCCTGAAGGCACAGTAAAAAAAATACTGGGGATAGTTTGACCTCGGCAAGGGACCGGGGGATGGTGGTACATTTTTCCGGACAAAGTCCCAGCGGGACCTGAGGAAATTTTCATAAGCCTTTCCGGCAGGGGAGTACCACGGCACTATCTTACCGTGTTCATCGAGGTTAAGCCTGTGGGTACAGAAATAAGTAGTGTCGCCCTTTACCGGCTGAATTCCGAAGATAATTGGAAGGGCCAGCAATGCCGAATATTTGAAAAGCCCCACAGCCAGGAAAGAGAAGATAGCTTTTTTCATCTTAGCCGCCAGTTCATTGCCTATGCCGTGAACTCCTTCAAAATCCGGAAAGCTATTTCGGAATCCTTTTTTTCAATATATAGGTCAACGACATAAGGTGCCGCCCCGAGATAGGCAAACGATGAATCGTTCTTTATAAGAGAAGGGATTCCCTCCTCGCCGAGGCGTGCTTTAAGCAATATTACGGAAGCTTCCGTATCGGTGTAGATCCTGATAATATCTCCCTTGTCATCCATATGGTGCTTTTATTAAAAGTTTGGGCTTAAGCTAATATTCCTCATCGGATGTGAGCCCCAGCAGGCTTCCTACTACTAGTAGTGCGGCAGCGCCGGTCCAACCGAGGGTTTTCCCGAATCCAGTGGATTTTGACACATAGAACTGGTTTGCCGGTTTAAAGGTCATCTCCTTCGGACCGGTGCTGTTCTCGATGATGTCCGACGCCCAGAATGAATAATCGAAGAATGTGGGAGATGAGTGATCCTCATAAGGCGACAATGCCAGTATGATACGAATGAAAAGCGGCGAGGTTTCCTCGGTGAACGACCAGACATTGCCGACAGTCGTGGTATGCGGTTTAATCCCGCCATAAAGAAGGGTCTTCCGCTGAAACAGGGTATCAAACAGCGGTACACTCGTAATCGATACAAATGCCTGCGGGGCAATAAAATCCGACTGGCCTTCGAACAGGTCAGGCGCATTCGACTGAACGTCGTTTATGATGACAGTTGTGCGCTGGAGATCAATATATATGGGCTGCTGAAGCTTATTGAATATCGTTACCTTCAGCGGGAAATTCTGGCCCGAACAGGAGTACTTTACCTGGACAGAGTCATTTTCAAGAATATACTCCTGCTTTTCATTCTGCGGCAGCCTGCTGCCAAGAATGACGTACTGGTACCGCGAACACCCCGAAAATGCAAGCAGGGCGCCCAGGCACACAGTAACAAGTTTAAGTGAGTTTCTGTCTGACATACAGTTAATTCTGAGAGACATGTATCAAAGGATTAAATCTGGGATCGCCTATTGTTAATTATTTCACAATAAAATAATTATATAAATATTTCGGATCAGGCTTCAGCCTTGAATATCCTTAAGCAATCGTTCCACTTCCTGCATAGGAACAGAAGTCCGTGAAGAGATCTGGTCATTTGTGAGCCCCTGGTCCCTGAACCTCGTCACAAAGCGCCTCATCGACTCGCCTATTTCGATCAGGTGATTGTCCGGGTCAAAGAACCTGATCGTTTTCTGACCCCAGGGCTCTTCATTCAGCTGATGGAGAAACCTGATTCCGGCAGCTCCAAGAGAACAGTAAATCTCCTCCAGGTTTTCCGTCTCAAAATAGAGCTCGAAACGGTTTGTCCGGGGATCTGAAAGGTTTTCCGGCCCAAGCAGGGAAGGTATGATATGATCTTCCCTTATTTCCCAGATCGAAAAACCGTTCCTGAAGATCACGTTTTTCCCGAAATCCAGTTCAACCTGCAGGCCCAGGACATTTTCATAGAAACTTTTCGAAATTCCGATTTCCTTTACAAAAAGCGCCGGTGAGCATTTTCCTAGGTCCATTTCTCATATAGTGACTTTAAACCTGCAGGCCTTGCCTCCTCCCCTGAGCGATTCAAGAAGCTCGGCTTCCACCGGCTTAAAGGTAATAAGTTTTCTGAACATAAACTTAACATATCCCACGGAGCACTGGCAGTAGGTGGGAGAGAGGGTGGCGGGTCCGTTCTCTATCATTGGACAAAGGCAATACCCGTCGGCGATCTTAAGTCCCTTCGGATTGCCTACATAGTTAAAGTAAACACTGTTCCCCTCCCGGTAAATATTCTCTTTGCCAAGACCCTTTTGCCATTCCGAGATCTTAGCGTCGATTTCGGCGAGTGTGGCGGGCTTCTCTTCAGAAAACTCACCATAAGCACTCCTGGCGCATGCGGCACCATTGGCATTCATCAGCTTCTTCCTGGTCTCCTCGTCGGTCAGTTGGTCGAGGATATCAAAGAACCGCTTCACCCATTTCTGTGTGAATTCAATTTTTTCATTGCACGGGGTCTCCCCGGGATTGGCATTGCCGGCTCCGGGATGTTCCGGGTTGACAGGAAGGACGGCTGCCGGAATGCCAAGAACACAACTGCAGGCTATTCCGGGAGCAAGAATGTTTTTGCAAAACTGGGATCTTTTCATAGTTGGTAGTTTTTAATCCATATATGACCGCTGAAGGGGTGGAATACCCCGGAGCCAGCCCATATAATTCTCAAGTATGATACGGATGCCCGGAAAAGACTTTGCTGTGATCCTTCAGCTTATTGCATAGTTGCACTGCGGACAATTCACACGATGCACGCAAAGGACCGTGCCGCACGACGGGCAGGTCCTCCTGGCAGCTTCGAACTCCAGAAAATTGCCGATCCCCTTTGCACTTATCATCTGAAGGTTTTCGATGAGGCTGGTCCTGTATTTTGTCCGGTACCTTTTATCCAGATCTTTCATCCGCCTGCACGGGAATTTCTCACACTCATAGCAGAACCCGGAGGTCCCGCCGGCAAGCCTGGGGCAATTCCTGATGATGCAGTTAACCCTCGATTTGGCCTTGTCATTGAATATTATCCTGCAGCCGGGGCACCTGTTCCTTTCCCTCAGGTAACCCAGGCAGCTCCCGCAGTTCATCCCGCACGGGGCGATCTGGGAGCTTTCGAACACAACTTTCGTGCTCATTTAATTACTGTTTGGCTGTTGATCAGGTCCGTGATCTCGTCAAGATGTAGCCTGAGATGCCTGTTGAAGTCGACGACCATTTCCCTGAGGGGAATATTCCGGCCGGGTCCTGCGATCCACTCGCTGTCAAGCTTGTCATCATGGATATTCCTGACCAGGTGACAATAATGAAGCAGCAGGTATTTCCAGAGCGGAACCATATTCGTCCACTCTTCCTGCTCGTAATTCTGGATCGCGATCCAGCGGTCATTGTTTCCCATTGATGCATAGTTCGGGAAGATCAGCGGGCTGGTCTGGTAGTGAAGATGGACTATCCTGTGGATGTTGTTTGAGGAAGAATCGATAAGGTGTCCAAGGATCTGCTTTATGTTGCGGTTCTGGCTGTTTCGGGGACGGGAAATCGTTTCCTCCGGGAGGGAAGTGAGTTTCGGTTCCCACTCATCGATGAGGGACTGGATCTCAGCTGTCAGTGCTCCGGCTTCTTTCATGATATGGTGTCATTTAATGAGGAAAATGAACGGAATTCAATCTCGCATGAACCTGGTCAGCAGGTTTCGAGTATCAGCCTGACTGCATTGTAACTTATGGCATCGAACATAGCCTCTGCATTTCTTGTGCACTCTGTGCTGTGACTCATGATGGCATCCTTAACGATGAAGGCCTGGTGGTCGTGGTTCATTGCCCCGATCATGGTGGCGATTACGCAGCCGACGGCGCTGAAGCCGCATATAAAAATAGTATTGCTGCCTGATTCCTTAAGCATATCATCAAGACCTGTCTTGTTAAAGCTGTCGGAGTATGTCTTTACAAGCATTTTATCGGCGGGGTCCGTCAGGATAGAGGTCGGATACCGGAACTCCTCAGACCCGGTGTCTTCCTGCTTGTCCTTGTCAGCGTGGTAAATACGGATCACGGGGAAACCATTCTGCCTGAAAAGGCCGGTAAGGAGGTTTATGAAAAAGATTCCCATTTCCTTGTCCCTGGGGGGGACGATTTTGAGATACTTGTTCTGGGTGTCGATGACAAGGAGGGCAGGCCTGGTCTTTTTCCTCCCGGGCGCCTGCGGACCGGGGTTGTCGGGATCTGAGTTCATTGCTGATGTATCATTTGGATTTGACTGCTTTTGAAACGACAAGGGCTATCATCAAAAATACCATGCCTATTGTGGCGGGCAGGAACCATGCCCATAGACCTGCTGATTTCCCGAGCGCCGTCCGGATGGTCTGGAATTCGATCGCGGAGAAGATCACTACCAGCATGATCTTCAGGTATCTCATGAGCCTGGTTGCTATCCGGTATTGCCTTTCTGCATTTTCTTCGGTGATAGGGACAGGATAATTGAACATATGCGGATACCTGTTGAGGAGTGTAAGCCCGGCGAAAAGAACTGTTCCGATAGCGGGAAGAAGGAATATCATCGTTTTCCCGCCGGTGTTATCCACGCTTCCTGAAGCATTGAAATGCGTCGGAATGGTCCCGGGCAGCAAGGGGTATTTTACGATAGTGAGTGTCCAGATAAAGATGATGAATACCCAGCCTGCAATTTCAAGTGCTTTGTCCCAGAAGGTGAGTTCAATGTTAATCCTCGGTCGCTGTTCCATTTTTCAGCTAAAATATAACAAATACATTGAAATGCTTTCAGGATTCTTCAGCTTACCTGCCAACAGGCAGGTTTTAGATTTAGAATTTGCCACGGGGGCTGGCATCAGATCTCCTTATACCCGAAATCGGTCCATTGCACAACCTGGGGCCTGACAAACTGCCTCGCAGCCTCTGCCACCGGCACGCCGCGGATCTCAATATCCCGGAGGTCCACGGGCAGCATGCCGCTTTTAAGGGCAACCTCGAATAAAGGGATCTCGCCATGTTCAAACCCCATCAGGGCTGCGCCTACCAGGTCGGTCGCAAGCGGGGTGGTCCCGGCAATAATGAGGCCCATATCGACCAGTGTCCCTGCTGATGGGCCGTTACCTTCCATTGCAGTCGAGGCGTCAATTATTGAAAGCCCTGTCTTAACCGCCCGGTTAATATCCATTATCTCATATGCCACACCGGGTGATCCTTTTTCGGCCGCCATGTCGTGAAGCTTCGAACGCATTGCATAGTATTCGGTCCCCGGGTATAGGCCTATAAGGTTCTTCATGGCCAGGGTCACGGTTGCCAGGACATGCGTCTTCATCATGGGTATGGAGCATATGAGGTCCGAAGCTGCTGCCTCCCGATGGAGCCTGAGGCTTGCCCCCAGGTAGCCGTTTTTCACAGGGACATTCACAATGTCTCCTGAATGGAGGTTTATGATCCTGATCCCGAGTAATTTTGCGAGTTCGGTATATCCAAGCTTGTCAAAGACATATTGCTGCATACCGTCAAGGATATCCTTCTTTTTGGTTATGAACTGTTCGTTACCAATAAAGTTGAAAGATTCCGCGGCGGCAGATCCTTCACCGATGCAGACCTTCTTCCCGGCCTTCATCATCAGCATCGCGACAGCCTTCACAACCTCGGGCTTGGTCGTATACTGAACATCCGGGGCGACAAGATTAGGCTTGAGCATGATCGAATCACACCCTTTTGTGACCTCATCTATTCCTCCGATCAGTGTGATCGCCTCCTCAACGGCGCCCTGGATATTACCCTCATTGATCCTTACAATGCTGACTGTGTGCCGTTTGACACCGGGGTTAAGCCTGCAGCTTTCAATCAGGTTGAATCCAAATGCGGCTGAGCCTGCTGCTGCAACAGTCGTGGAGGTTAAGAATCTTCGTCTTGAAATTCTTCCCATATGATCTGCAATAAACTGATAATTACCGGAAAGCTAGTCAAGAAGGCCCAGTTTAACAAGGATATCCCTGGTAATTTTAAATCGTGCAGGTGAGGTCTTTTCAAAATCACCGGATATGAAGTTCAGGGCAAAAAAGTACGTCCTGGCCGGCTTTTCGAGATATCCGACGAACCACATTATGTACGCGGAATCATTCAGCATCCCTCCTCCCGTCTTGCCACTTAACCTGTACGAACCGTTGCTTTCGAGTACAAGTATATCCTTTACTATGTCCGCCGATCGTTTCGAGACCGGAAGGCGGTAATCATAAAACCTTTCGAGAAACCGGACCTGCTGGTTCGCACTTATCCTCAGCTTCCCGGCAAGCCAGAACCGTTCGGGCTGTCCCTCAGGATCCTTGTTCCCGTAATCGAAAGCTTCGAGATAGTGCCGGTATTTCCTCACACCGATCTTCTTCGCGAGTTTTGAAAAGTACCAGACGCAAGAGTATTTCACGGCACTTGTCAGTGTCTGGTCGCGGTTCCAGGAATCCACTGGCCAGTGGTGACCATCCCATCTGGTCACTGCGGACGTGTCCTTAATAATTCCCTCCTCAAGCGCTATCAGGGAGTTTGGTATTTTGAACGTCGATGCCGGGATGTACCCTGTATCGCACAAACCCGGATTGTAACGTATAACAGTGCTGTCAGGGGGGCTGAAAAGGACAAAGCAGCCATTTACGGAGTATTTTTCAAATTCCGCGCTGAGATCTTCCGTGCGTATGTGCTGTGAGAATGCCGCGCAGGGTATTGTCAGGAGTAAAAGCGGCAGGAAAGTGTGTTTCATGAACGGAGGGATCCCTTAAGCCTTGTCGTTCATGAAGTCGAAAGCTCCCTTCCTCAGGTTGATGCCGTACTCGAGGAAGGCCTTGAGGCAGGCAAGAAAGTTCGCCCATCCCTCGGTGTTGCTCTTCAGCCATTTTATCCCTGCCTCGTTGTTTTCCCTGGCTTTTTCGGTAACCGTAACCACTGTCGATCCGTTATTGCGGGGAGAAAGAGTGATCTCCACAAGGAGATTATCCGTATCCCAGGTAAAAGAGATCAGCCTGCCGGCTTCGATCTTTTTGACCTGGATGGGGAATTCCGGTTCAAATTCCGGGAATTTCCACATTATCTGCTTTCCCTCTTCGAGCCTGCCGCTTCCCTTTGCAATGAAATAGTTCGACATTGTTGAAGGATCGGCGATCGCTTCAAATATTTCACGAGCGGGCTTTGAGATCTGCAGAGCCGCTTTTATTTCCAACAATCCTGGGTTCATTTTCTTTTTAAATAATAACCGTTTTGGCAGGTTAAAGTTCGGGAAATGATGACGTTCACCGGCTGATTGCCCGGGAAAAAGGATTGCTTCCCGGATTCACACCGGGATAAAGGAATCGTTTTCCTTCACCTCGTAATGCTGCGACTTCTTGTCAAACCTCGAAAGTACCAGGAGGGCTTTTTCGGGAACGACTGACTGCTCGAAATCGGCACCTGCAAACTCCCTTACAGCGCCTATCGTATCGAACCACATGATGGTAATGAACTCTGTCTCATCCTCAAGCTCCCTGCGAAGGAGCTGGATCCCCTTGTAACCCTTTATTCTCCGGTCCTTTATCCCTGCGAAGATTTCATCCTTCAGCAGATTCTCGTAGGTATCGGCATTGTTGAATGTCGTGTACCCGTGCCATATCCTGCATATCATAGCTTAAATATTGATTGTCAGTGGTTGTGTCAGTATAACCGGGGCCTCACGGCTGTTTTTTGTACTTCTCCGAAAACAGCTTCTCTGCAGGACATCCGATCTCCCTCTGGCGGCAGAATTTGCATGCCAGGCTTCCCCGTACAAAGGAATTCCCTGCCGTTGAAAGCGCTACAATAAGAAGGAGCGCAACGAGCAGCAAAAGATCAAACCGCAGGATTAGCAGGAAAGTGCCTGCAGCCAGCGGAACCAGCGAAACCAGGAGATCGGGGATCATATCCTTCCATGAAAACCCGCCTGAACAGAATTTCTCAGAATCGCCCTTTTTGAACAGAAGCTCACTGAGCCGCCCCTGCCCGAAACCGCAGGTCCGGCCCCAGTAATAGCAATTTACGCAGTGCCTGCTTATGAGCCTGTATTCAAGGGACGCCACAAATGCAAGGTAAACCGCTGCTGCAACCCAGCCCAGCCTGAGCATGATAACAAATCCGGCTGCCCAGATCAATATGGTGACCGAGTTGGACACGACGGGTATCCAGGCCGGGAAATTCTCATATGTCTTTGCCGTTTCCATGTTTTTTAATTCACAATTGTTCGGAAAATGGTTCCCTTCTTATCCCGGTATGAACCGGGGGGTCATTTTCCTGCAAATTGAATAAGCTCGACCGGGGCCCCTGCAAATTCAATCATTGCTACCCTGACCCCTTCCGACGGCGAATTGGACTCCGTGATCACTTTCAGGTTGTGCCTGCTTATCTCAAGCTCAAGATCTTCAACCTCGAAGGCAAGATGAGGCACTTTCCTTATTAGCTCATGGACTGGGCTTCCTTCCTCGTACCTCATCCATTCAATGCCAAAGGGGCTCTCCCTGAACCCTGATACATATACCCTGAATTGTTCGATGAAGGTTTCACGGGGCATCCTTTCGTTTACCGGAATTCCCAGGTGATGATATTTCCACCCCCAGCTTTCAATGGCTTCGGGGGGTTCATGATCCAGCCGGACTTTCATCATTTCATCATTTTTTACTCAAGGCCTTTCAGCAGGATGGTGTCGCACCCGGCGGAGTTAAGCCTGTGCTTAAGGATCTTCTGGTAATCGTCAGAATAATACCAGGCATCAAATTCCTCCCTGCTCCCGAATTTGACCAGTACCGATTTCGTGTATTCCCAGCTTCCTTCAAGGATGTCAGGGGATTCGTCTATGGCAAGGTACTCCCCATTGTACCTTGAGAAGATCTCGTCAAAGTGTTCAAGATAGAGGTCATACTCAGCCGGATCGTTTATCCTGATATTGGCAGCAAAATAATAGCTCATCGCTGTATTGTTTCAGTTCACTGGTAAAATGTATTCAGTTCTGACCAGGTCAGATCTTTCTAAACTCCCGTCACGTCAGTCACAAAACAGACCGGCCCATGGCTGCCTGAAAAGGTGGGATCCTGATACCGCAATTTCCCCCGCTGGTGCGGCCATGCAGCCGATAGTCCGGGATGCATTTTCTGCCGGATCCCTGCTGACCATCGAAAATAAAGTTAAGAAGTTTCCTCAAGATAATTGAGAGGTTTGGAGTGAAATTATTTCCGGCAAAGAATTCATGTTTCTCCTGCAATAAGAGACCAGAAACGGGGTCTCCTTATTACCGGTTTTTAATAAAGCCGTCCAATGCGTTCAGTTCATGATGATTGTCATGCCGCCGCCGCCGGTGTTTCCGAATCGCGGGTTCACGACATTATTATAGATCGATCCGAAAGTAAAGGTAAGGCCGAAACTTGTAAAATACTGGAACTGGGTCGCAAGCTCCTTTCTCCTGAGAAGGACCTCTTCGGTTGTTGCGCCTCCCTTAACTAGACCAAGCTGATCATGAATAAGCGATGCGCTTCCGCCGAAATTGAGGTTCAATCCCTTGGCGATCCGAAGGTCTATGTATCCGTTAAGGGAATAATTGTTCCTTGACCAGTCATGGAAATAGTTGCTGTACTGGAAGCTTATGTCAATCGTGCCCCATTTCTGCACGACCTCGTAAGCCGCATTGAATGAATGCCTAAAATGGTTTTCCGCTACTTTGTCGTATATGGTGGAATCAGTATAGTTCGCGAATGTGTATCCGAAGGAATACAACAGCCTGAGCTGCTTCCTTGTCGATTGGGAATATGGATACAGGTCATACTCGATCCCGGGCATAGTAGTCAGCGAAAAATCCAGATTGCTGTAGGATGAGGCCTGGAGGGTCATCGATCCTCCGTACGACCAGTGATCTGAAATACTTCTGACAATCAAGGCATTAATGGATTTGGAGTTACTCCTGCTGGTTATTATCGCAGTGTCGAGATCGTACTTGTCAAGGCTGAAGTTTAGCCTGCCGTTCAGGTTTATCTTCCAGTCCCTGGTAACCCTGGAGGCTGACAAGTTTCCGAAGAGGTAGCTTTCATTGAAAGATTTCTCTCCGTTAAGGAAGCCGTTCATGGAAGTGCTGAAGACCCAGCTGTTCCATTTATCGCTTGTGACCGTCTCTGATAACGGCTCGGTAAAGCTGATGTTCATGAATTTTGCCAGCGGCGTTTTTGCCACATAGCGTACCAGTCCCATCTTCAGGGTACTGACCTCCTTTGCGCGTACCTGGTCCTGCGTTTCACCGGGCATTGTGGTAAATGATATCGTATCGCGCATCCCTGAAAACTGGTGCTGACCCACGAGGAAATAGGTGAATTCCTGACCTCCCGATCCGGTGGTCTGGCGGGTCGAAATGATGTAGACGCCCGCGTCCCTGATGTCTCTTACATAATTGATGTAGGGTATCTCCTTACGGATATAATCGGTAGCATCCATATACACGTTCAATGCATCTTTCCTGAGGGTGTCGGTTTTTTGAAGGTTTTCCTGGGGAAATGATGCCAGTGAGAAGAGTATAGCAATCGTGCAAAGAAAGAGTTTCTTCATTGGCAGGTTTTAGGAGGTGAATTCAACGGAGAACAAAATTATGAAAAAATGAATGCCCGAAATTGCCGCCTGCATGGATTAACACAACTTTAACAATCAGACTAAACAGTTAATTATTAATTCATTATCTGGCACGACAGCGGATGGTGCATGACCGGTTGCCGGTGATTAAGCCCGGACTGATATGTCAATCTGTTTAATAAATTATATAAAAAATGCCATAATACTATTATTTAGTTATAAAAAATGATAGATTTGCAGAATTTTATTCGATAACGGATCATTAATATTTAAATTTGAAAAGTGTGGCTTCAGGTTTTAAGAGGGTGGCGGTCAAAGTCGGGAGCAACGTCATAACCGGCGAGGACGGTTCGCCCGATTCAGGAAGGATACTGAGGATCGTTGAGGATATCGCCGTGCTCTTCAAGAGCGGCACCGATGTGATCCTTATCTCCTCGGGAGCAGTCGCTGCCGGAAGGAAAGGGATCAGGCTCTCAAAGTCCACTTCACTTGTGTCTTCAAAACAGGTGTTGTCGGCCATTGGGCAGGTGAAGCTGATGGCAAGCTACCAGTTCCTCTTCAGCAAGTATCTTATAAATGCAGGCCAGGTCCTGACAACCAAGGAAAGTTTCAGGGACCGCAGGCACTACCTGAATATGAAGAACTGCATCAGCTCTATGCTTGAAAACAAGATCCTGCCAATTATCAACGAGAACGATACGGTCTCTGTCAATGAGCTGATGTTCACAGACAACGATGAACTGTCGGGCATGATCTCATCGATGATGAACTGCGACTGCCTGATCATCCTTTCGAATGTCGACGGCCTCTATACAGGCAAACCGGGTTGCGAAGGTTCGGAGCTTATCGCTGTTATCGACGAGAGCTCGGAGGATATCAGCAAATACATTTCCACGTCCAGATCGGGTTTCGGAAGGGGAGGGATGACTACGAAGTGCTCCATCGCCCGGAAAATTGCAGCCGAGGGAATAGATGTGTTCATTGCGAACGGAAGGCGGGAATCAATCATCAGGGATATTGTGGGAGGGAAGGATGTTCCCTGCACACGGTTCGTCGCAGGTCCCAAAAAAGCCAACAATGTGAAAAAATGGCTCTACCACTCCGGGACTTTTGCCAGGGGCGCCGTATACATCAACCAGGGTGCAAAAGAGGCCCTCCTCAGTGAAAAAGCCACGAGCCTGCTGATGATAGGCATAACGGAAATAGAAGGGACATTCAAAAAAGGCGATATTGTCAGTATCTGTGATGAGAACAGGGTCAGGATAGGCATCGGGAAGTCGCAACTCGATTCGGAAAAAGCGGTGCTGAACATCGGGAAGAAGATGGGAAGGCCGCTGGTCCATTACGATTATATGCTGATCCCGGATAAATAATGCAGTGAAAGCCAGATAAACCAAACCAGGAAGATGGACTCTACCCCGGTATTTAAAGCGGCTGCAAGGGCAGCAATTGAACTGAACCGCCTGGATGACGGCACTGTAAACGCCATCCTGCTCAAGTGTGCAGAAAAAGCGGAACAGGGTTCGGGCCACCTTGTTGCTGAAAACAGCAGGGACCTTGATAAAATGGAGCCTTCCAATCCGATGTATGACCGCCTTATGCTTACCCCCGGGAGGATCAGTTCGATAGCTTCCGATATGCGCAATGTAGCTTCACGCAACACCCCTTCAGGAAGGATCCTTTATGAGACTTCCAGGGGAAATGGCCTCAGGATCAGGAAAGTGTCGGTCCCATTCGGTGTAATAGGCGTTATTTATGAAGCCCGACCCAATGTCACATTCGATGTTTTCTCGCTTTGTCTTAAATCGGGTAATGCATGCATCCTCAAGGGCGGAAGTGACGCAATTTCCTCAAACGAGGCAATCGTGCAGCTTATCAGGGAGGTGCTTGCCGGTTTCGGGGTGAACGAAAATATCATAAGCCTCCTGCCATCGGGAAGGGAGGAGACCATCCAGCTGATGAAAGCCCGTGATTATGTCGACCTGATCATTCCCAGGGGGAGCCAGGCACTTATAGAGTATGTCAGAAAGAACTCAATTATACCGGTTATAGAGACAGGTGCCGGCATTTGTCATGCCTATTTTGACGAATCGGGCGACAGGGAAAAGGGAAAGGCAATTGTCTTTAATGCAAAGACCCGCAGAGTGAGCGTTTGCAACGCCCTTGACACCCTCGTGATCCATGCCTCGAGATTGGAGGATCTGGGTTATATCATCGGGCCATGCGCGCAAAAGGAGGTGGTGGTGTATGCCGACGACAGATCATTTTCCGCTCTCGCCGGTAGCTACCCCGGGCACCTGCTTCAGCATGCCTTGGAAGAGTCGTTCGGGACGGAATTTCTTTCTTATAAAATGTCGGTCAAAACGGCAGGCTCAATCGATGAAGCTCTCGACCATATTGCCAGGTACAGCTCGAGGCACAGCGAATCGATTATTGCTGAGGATAAGGAGATGATCGACCGGTTCTGCAGGCAGGTCGATGCGGCAGCGGTTTATTCCAATGCTCCCACCTCGTTTACGGACGGTGTGGAATTCGGCCTAGGGGCCGAAATAGGGATCTCAACCCAGAAGCTGCATGCAAGGGGGCCGATGGGGCTGGAGGAGCTGAACACATATAAGTGGATAATCGAAGGGGACGGCCAGGTGAGGCCCTGACCCTGTTGAAGCCGACGGAAGATGATATCAGGTACAGATACGATAAAGAAATTTTACGGTGAACTGCCGGGGAGGATCACACTCATCAGGAAGGAGGTTGGACACCCGCTTACGCTCGCGGAGAAGATCCTCCTGAGCCACCTTTCTGACCGAACCTCTTTTACCCCCGTTAAAAGGGGAAGCAGATATGCGGAATTCAGGCCCGACAGGCTTGCAATGCAGGATGCAACGGCACAGATGGCGCTGCTGCAGTTTATGATGACCGGCAGGAAAAGCTCGTCGGTACCGGCAACAGTCCATTGTGACCATCTTGTCATGGCCAACAACGGCGCAGCTGAAGATCTTGCAGAAGCGCTTGTGGCAAACCGCGAGGTGTACGGATTCTTGAGAACTGTATGCCGGAAGTACGGAATAGGATTCTGGAAGCCGGGATCTGGGATAATACACCAGATCCTGCTCGAGAATTACGCATTCCCCGGAGGTATGGTGATTGGCACTGACTCACATACCCCAAATGCCGGGGGACTGGGCATGATAGCCATTGGTGCTGGAGGTGCGGATGCCGTAGATGTGATGGCTGGAATGGGCTGGGAGCTGAAGCTCCCATTCATTACAGGCATAAAGCTTACAGGCAGGCTGAGTGGATGGGCCTCTCCAAAGGATGTCATACTACGGGTTGCGGGGTTGCTTACCGTAAACGGGGGGACGGGACATATCATTGAATATTTTGGCGACGGTGCAGCAACCATTTCGTGTACCGGGAAAGCCACCATCTGCAATATGGGGGCGGAGACGGGAGCAACCTGCTCACTTTTCGGATTTGATGATGAGATGAACAGCTACCTCTCCTCCACCGGGAGGGCTGACATAGCACGCCATGCATCGGAGGTCCGGCAGCATCTTACCGGGGATCCGGAAGTCTACGCTGACCCCGGAAAATATTTCGACAGGGTCATGGAGATCAACCTGTCGGAGATCGAGCCGCATATCAACGGCCCGTTCACACCCGACCTGGCAACCGGTNTTTCGCGGATGAAGTCTGCAGCTGAAGAGAACGGATGGCCGCTGAAGGTCGGGACCGCCCTTATCGGTTCCTGTACGAATTCATCGTTCGGCGACCTGGAACGGGCAGCGTCTGTAATTCAGGATGCCCTTGACAATGGGCTGGCCCTGGGATCGGAGCTCTGCATATCCCCGGGCTCGGAACGGGTAAATTCGCTGGCGGAGCAGCAGGGACTGATGGACCTCTTCAGAAGGGCGGGCGCCCGGATCTTTGCAAATGCCTGCGGTCCCTGCATTGGCCAGTGGCAGCGGGAGGGCGCCGGTGAAAGAAAGGTCAACACGATAATCCACTCGTTCAACAGGAACTTCGCCAAAAGGGCCGACGGGAACCAGAACACCCATGCGTTTGTCGCTTCCCCCGAACTGGCTGCTGCAATAGCAGTCGCAGGGAGGCTTGACTTTAACCCGCTGACAGATACTCTCCGTAACCATGAAGGAAAGGAGGTTATGCTGAAGGTCCCTGCTTCACCAGAAACCGGGCACCTCACTCCCGGTGAAGCCATAGAGGGGGTATCGGAAGAATTTGATCCGGCAACGATAGTTGAGATCGATCCGGCTTCCGACAGGCTCCAGTCCCTCGACCCTTTCCCTGCATGGGATGGCCGGGATATGGAAGGCCTTCATCTCCTGATCAAGGCGAAAGGGAAGTGCACTACCGATCATATATCAATGGCCGGCAAGTGGCTCAGGTATCGCGGGCATCTTGCCAATATTTCCGGGAACTATATGACCGGGGCCGTCAATTATTTCAACGGCAGGGCAAATCTCGTCCTTAATCAGCTCGGGAACTCCTTTGGCCCTGTGCCTGAAGTTGCCAAAGCCTACAGGGACCATTCGGCCGGATCAATAGTGATAGGAGAGGAGAACTTCGGAGAGGGCTCCTCACGCGAGCATGCCGCACTTGAACCTAGGTTCCTCGGGGTGAAGGCCATCCTGGTAAAATCGTTCGCCCGGATCCACGAGTCGAATCTTAAGAAACAGGGGATCCTTGCCCTCACCTTCAGTGATAAGGGTGATTACGACAAGGTAATGGAGACCGACAGGATTGATATCACCAGGTTGGGTGCGTTCGCGCCCGGAATACCTCTTGAGGTAGTGCTGCACCACGCCGACGGAACCACAGAAAGGATTACCGTATCTCAATCCTTCAGCGAATCGCAGATCGGGTGGTTCAGGGCCGGGAGCGCCCTTAACCTGATCAGGCGGTCGGAGGAAAATGATTATTAAAATTATTTGACTTTGCTGATATGATCGAAGTAAGGATTCACATGAAAGACGGGAGGCTGGTGGTACCTGAAATTCCCGTTATTCCGTATATCGAGGGGGACGGTACGGGCCCGGATATCTGGCATGCCGCCGTCAGGGTTTTCGATGAGGCAGTTTACAGTGCCTACAGGGGCAAAAGGAGAGTAAGCTGGAAGGAAGTGCTGGCGGGAGAAAAAGCCTTTAAGCTTACAGGCAGCTGGCTGCCGGATGATACCCTGGTGAATTTCAAAAACTGCCTCGTGGGAATTAAAGGCCCACTGACGACACCTGTCGGTGAGGGCATGAGATCTCTCAATGTAGCCCTTAGGCAGGAGCTTGACCTCTACACCTGCTACAGGCCGGTGAGGTACCTGAAGGGAGTCCCCAGTCCTGTGAGGCATCCTGAGAATGTGAACATGCACATCTTCCGGGAGAACACCGAAGATATTTACGCGGGAATTGAATTCCCGTTCCGGCAGCCGGAGACGGAACGCCTGAAAGAATTCCTTACAGGCGAGATGGGGATCAGAAAGATAAGGTTCCCGGAGACTTCAGCATACGGGATCAAGCCCGTATCACTCGAAGGATCGGAAAGACTGATAAGGCAGGCAATACGGTTTGCGGTCGGCAGGAAATTGCCGTCGGTTACACTGGTCCACAAGGGAAATATCATGAAGTATACCGAAGGAGCGTTCATGAAATGGGGTTACGCACTCGCCTCCAGGGAATTTGCAGGGAAAGTGTTCACCTGGCAGGATTACAAAAGAACCGCAGACACATTTGGGGAACCTGCTGCCGGTGATGCCATGAAGAAGGCGGTTTTGGACGGGAGGGTAATCATCAAGGATGTGATTGCAGATGCGTTCCTTCAGCAGATCATCATAAGGCCGGAAGAATACTCCGTCATTGCCACGCTGAACCTTAACGGCGATTATATTTCCGATGCGCTTGCAGCCCTCGTGGGAGGGATCGGGATCGCCCCGGGCGCAAACATAAACTATGAAACGGGACATGCAATATTTGAAGCCACGCACGGCACTGCCCCGAAATATGCAGGACAGGACAAGGTCAATCCCGGCTCGGTCATCCTGTCGGGGGTCCTCATGTTCGAATACATGGGCTGGAATGAGGCTGCCGGAATAATAAGCCGGGCGATCGAAAAAACAATACTTGAGGGGCGGGTGACATATGATTTCCACAGGCTGATGGAGAATGGTTCACTCCTCAGGACATCAGAATTTGCTGATGCAATTATATCAAACATTCAAAATCCTTAAACAATGGAAGACAGGGATTTTTTCTCAAAGCTCGAAAATTCCGTGAGGGAAGCGTGCCAGATCGACAATGATCTGTTCGAACGTTTTGACGTAAAGCGGGGTCTCAGGAACAATGACCGGACGGGAGTCCTCGTAGGCCTTACAAACATCGGGGATGTGGTTGGGTATGCGAAAGAAAATGACAGGATAGTCGCCGTGCCCGGGAGGCTTCTCTACAGGGGCATTGATATCGCCGATATTACCCATGGTTTCCAGGGTGAGCAGCGGCACGGGTTTGATGAAACCGTGTATCTCCTGCTGACCGGGAAGCTTCCTTCACCGGCTGAGCTGGAGGATTTCTCAGCTCATCTTGCCTCGCTCAGGCCTCTTCCCGATTTCTTCGTCAAGGACATGATCCTTTCGATGAAGGGGAAGGATGTTCTTAACATACTAGCCAGGTCGGTGCTTGGCCTTTACACACTCGACGACAATCCGGATGATGTTTCTCTCGACAACATGATCAGGCAGAGCCTGAACCTTATAGCAAAATTCCCTTCGATAATTGCCTACTCCTACCAGGCATTGCGTCATGCCTACCAGGGGAAAACACTGTCGATCAGGCATCCGAAGCCCGAGCTCACGACGGCAACCAATTTCCTCCATCTCATAAAAGGGGAAGGATCATATACTAAGCTGCAGGCTGACCTTATCGATCTTGCCCTGGTGCTGCATGCTGAACACGGCGGAGGAAATAACTCCACTTTCACCATGAGGGTCACCAGCTCGACGGAAACCGATATTTACTCGGCAACAACTTCTGCCATTGGATCGCTTAAGGGTCCGCTGCACGGCGGAGCCAACCTTAAGGTTATGGATATGATGGAGGATATTAAAATGAATGTAAGGAACTGGAAGGACGAGGGTGAAGTTGAGAACTACCTTCTCCGGATTCTGAACAGGGAGGCCGGTGACCGCTCAGGAAAGATCTACGGTGTCGGCCATGCGGTTTACACTATTTCCGATCCGAGGGCCATCCTCCTGAAGGAGAAAGCGAGGGAGCTGGCAGCTGAAGCAGGAAGGTCGGATGAATTTGAGCTTTATTCGCTTGTCGAAAAGCTTACCCCGGAAGTTTTCAGCAGGTTCAAAGGTGAGCAATCGACAAAGGTCGTCTGCATAAATGTCGATTTCTATTCAGGCTTTGTCTATTCCTGCATAGGCATCCCGAAGGAACTCTATACCCCGATATTTGCCCTTGCCAGGGTAGCCGGATGGTGTACGCACCGGCTTGAGGAACTGACATTCTCAGCAAAGAGGATAATCAGGCCGGCTTTCAAGAATGTTTCCCCGTCAGGCAATTACATTCCCATACACGAAAGGAAGTGATCTGGCACGGGAAAAAGGAAAGGGCTGTTTCCTGGACCTGCCGGAAGATTGCAGGATATTCTGAAACAGCCCGGGAATGAAAACATATGAATGAAAAACAGGAAGCTTAGTTATTTTTTTCTGCCGTTTTTTGAACCTCAAGCCCGCCTTCGGTCATAACCCAATAGTGGGAGCCCTGGAATGACTTGCCATATTCGGTCACGGTTTCCCCGTCTCCTGTCCAACCTTCGGATGAGTGGTGATGCTCGAGGAACATGTTCTCGGCACTTTTATCGAAATGCACCCTAGTTCCCTCAGGAATACTTATATTGACTTTCACATTGTCGGCCGACCATTTACTCCCTGAAGGCACTGTAAAGTACTCATCAATTCTTATTGTATCGCCGGAGACCCTGTAGTTGTATGTGAGCAGCTCTGCCTTTTTGGAGGCATCGATCCTGCTTCGTCCCATTGACCTCTTTACAACATCGATCTTAGCGGACTTGTCATCTGAAGGGTACACGTTCAGCCTGGTCCCTATATAGAGGTTCCTGTTGTCGTTCGTGAAATAGATGTCATATTCATCTTCAGGAAGGGAGATCTCCTTATCATATTTCAGGTCCGAAACCTTTTGCCCCGAAACCACATAGAGATCCGGTGGGGTATGCGGGATGACATCTGATGAGAAAACCTTTGCCGTCTCAGAGTAGCTTATCCCCTCATTGAAAGCTATCATCGTGAGGGCTGCCAGGCTGCCCACCCACAATACAAGTGCTCCGATGGCCACGATCCCGTCCCTCGCCCTGAACCAGAAGATCATCTTAACTCCCCAGTAAATCAGTGCAAGGAGCGGCAAAGTGATGATGATGAATGAGAGAGCAATTATCCACGGTGCAGCGGCAGGATTGACGATATAATTCAGGAAATCCGGGAAATAGAACAGGTTTATCCCGAATGAATGCGTGGAGAAGTAATCGGGATATTTGAAGAAGAACACCATGAACACGGTCACCAGGGCGAAAAAGCCTCCCAGGACAAATACAATTCCCATCAGGATAAGGAACACGCGTACAACAACAAAGAGTACCTTGCCGATCGCCCTGAAGACCTCGTTGAATGCATTGCCGACATTCGACATGGTGCCTGCCCCCACAGGATAATTGCCACCTGCTGACTGGGATATCCCGGAGGTGCCGCCTTCCCCCTGCCTGCCGGGACGCGGACCGTCACCATACATCTCTTTCTTCTGGAGATCCGTCCTGGCTTCAGGAAGGGCTATCCAGAGTGCTACGTAAACAAAGAATCCGACACCGAAAAAGCATGCGAAGATTATGAACAACAATCTGACCCACACAGGTTCCATCCCGAGAAATGCACCTAAACCGCTGCAGACACCCCCAATGATCCTGTCATCGGGATTCCTGAACATTTTTTTCTTTGACGGCTGGTAAGCAGCAGAAGCTCCGGGATCACGGAAATCGCCTCCCGTTTCAAATGTCTCGGGCGATCCGATTATTGAAATGACCTCTTCGACATTTTCCTTCGATATCACTCCTGCCTGGCCTCCCTTTGAATTGAATATCTCCGAGATTCTTGACTCTATATCCTCGAGGGTTTCCGCTCCGCCCTGCGTATGCCGGAGCCTGGCATCAATTTCGACAAGGTATTTTTTTAGTATTTTGTATGCATCCTCTTCGATCTGGAACAGAATTCCTCCGAGATTTATTTTTATGGTCTTTTCCATCATTTTTGAATTTTGTCGGTGATTGGGGATTACTTTTTCCTGATGAGGTTGACTGAATCAACGAGCTCATCCCAGGAGCTGTCGAGATCGGTAAGGAATGTTCTTCCGTCATCCGTCAGCTCGTAATATTTCCGGGGAGGCCCCTGTTGCGATTCTTCCCACCGGTAACTCAGCAGCCCGGCATTCTTCTGGCGTGTGAGCAGGGGGTATAGGGTCCCCTCAACGACTATCACCTTTGCCTCTTTCAGTTCTCTGATGATGTCACTCGCATAGCATGAATTCTTTGACAATATCGACAGTATGCAATACTCAAGAATTCCTTTCCGCATCTGTGCTTTCGTATTTTCCAGGTCCATAGTATACAGTTTTTATAAATTCATTTTCTTTCTCACGGTCTCGACTTCTTTCTTCACGGATTCCTTGATATTATGGATATTCACGGGATCCCCTTTCATTTCAATTTTCTGCGCTGTGGTCCTCGCCTCAGGGAGAACGGCATATAGGATCAGGTATACCGGAATTCCAAGGCCGCCAGCCATTGCCATCACGATAAAGATCCCCCTTATGACCCAGGGTTCCATATCCCAGTATGCACCCATGCCGGCACAAACACCCCCTATTATCCGGCGGTCGGGATCACGGTACATCCTGTGAGCTCCAGGAGTGACGAATTTCTCCTTCCTGGTCGGACCTTCATTATCGGAAAAGTCCTCGGGATTGCCCATCACTGCTATTATCTCCGTTACATCCTCCATTGTTATTACCTGTTTGTATCCGGCCAGCCTGGCCCTGAACAGCTCAGCCATCCTGGCCTCGATGTCGGACAGGATCTCTGAAGAGCTCTCTTCTTCTGCGAAGTGGATCTCGAGGCTCTTTAGGTATCTTTTAAGCTCGGCATAGGCATCCTCATCAATGTTGAAGGAGTAACCCCCGATATTAATGCTTACTGTGATTTTCATAGAACCTTAATATATTTACTACTATGTATAAAATATAACATGTCAATGCAAAGATATATAAAAAAATATATACTATGCAATACATAGTACCATATATTTTTCAGTATTGTATGAATAAAATAATTAATTATAAGATAATCACTGGATTATCAAAAGTCCTTTTTTGCCTTTGTGGCTACCTTTGTGAACCTTGGTGGTAAAATTTATTTGTTTGACACACAAAGTCCCGGTAACTATCGGGACACAAAGTACAGCACAAAGTCACACAAAGGCTGGTTAAGGGTAAAAGTTACTTTTGATGTTACCAGTCGTCATACCTTCAGAATATCTATCTTTATCCAAACTTTCTTAAAAATGAAAAGCAGGTATAAATGGGGTATCCTGGCTCCCGGCAAGATGGCTGCAAAATTCACGGGAGGTCTTAAGCTCCTCGAGAATGCGGAGCTTTATGCCGCAGGTTCGAGGGATGCGGCAAGGGCTGAAAAATTCGCCCATGACAATGGGTTTGAGAAATTCTACGGCAGCTATGAAGAACTTGCCGGGGATCCCGACGTCGATATCGTTTACATCGCTTCACCCCATTCACATCATCACGAACAGACGCTGTTGTGCCTTAAGAACAGGAAAGCAGTCATCTGTGAAAAAGCCTTTGCGCTGAACAGCCGCCAGGTAGAGGAGATGGTTGCAGAAGCCGATCGCAACAACCTTTTCCTGATGGAGGCATTATGGCCTCCTTTCCAGCCGTACCATAAAAAGGCAAAGGAACTGGTCAGATCAGGTATTGCGGGCAGGATTGTTCATCTCCAGACTTATTTTTCGTTCATCCCGCCCTATGATCCGAACGACCGCAAGTTCAACCCCTCCCTCGGTGGAGGGTCGCTTCTTGACATAGGGATCTACCCGGTGATTGACGTTCTTACATTCATGGGTGTCCCCGATGATATCGAAGCAGTGGCGGATTTTGCAGAGACAGGGGCAGAGGTGTCGTTAAGCGCGATCTTCAAATACAACGACGGCCGTATGGCGACGATATACAGTTCATACAGGACCAATAACGGCATCGGCTGCAATATACTGTGCGAGAAAGGGAACATAACAGCTTCCAGGGGCAGGGACATGAACCAGAGGGTTTTCCTCGATCTGCACGGGCAAAACCGCGAAGAATTTGTTTTCAGCCCGCCTGCAATGGGGTATCACTGGGAGGCAGAGGAAGTCATGAGATGCCTCGACGAGGAAAGGAATGAAAGCAGGATAGTGCCGCTCTCCTTCAGTCTGAACCTGATCAGGACACTCGACAGGATAAGAAAAGCGGCAGGAATATCCTTCCCGAATGAATAACATAATTTTGAAACTGATTTTTTTTTAACCACAGAGTGACACGGAGTCATGTGGAGTATCACTGTGTAACTCCATGTAAATCAGTGTTACTCAGTGGTAAAAAATATTCCCTTATAAAATAGTAATTATGTCTTCTGACAGTCGGGATATTAAATATGAAGCGGCGCTTTTCAAAAGGAAAATTTTCCTGAGCATGCTTATCCCGGGCATCCTGGTGTTTGTGATGTGGCTTGTAAAAGCTGTCGAACTTATCTTCTCACTAGATCTAACCCCTCTCGGCATTTTCCCTCTTACAATAAAAGGACTTCCCGGAATCATCTTCTCTCCATTCGTTCATGCCGGCTTCAACCATCTTTTCAGCAACTCATTGCCATTGTTCTTTCTCGGGACGGCCCTGTTCTACTTTTATGGTGAAATAGCGGTAAAAGTGGGACTATGGACATGGTTTATAACAGGTTTTCTCGTATGGCTCGGCGGACGTGAAGCCTGGCACATCGGGGCGAGCGGTCTTGTTTACGGCCTGGCATCCTTCCTGTTCTTCAGCGGCATAATAAGGAGATACTTCAGGCTGATAGCATTGTCTCTCCTGATAGTATTCCTTTACGGTTCCATGGTATGGGGGATCTTCCCCGATGTTTATAAAAATGTTTCATGGGAATCGCACATGCTGGGATTCGTCTCAGGCATAATCCTGGCAATATGGTACCGCAAGGAGGGGCCCCAGGAACCAACCCCGGAATGGATGGAAGAGGAGGAAGAGGACGAGAACCCGGACGAATCGGGAGCTACCCTGCCGGATGATGAGAAAAGCAATGATGATCCGGTATTGTGATTTCAAAATATAAGAGTAAATGCCATGCGTATAGGCTACGATGCAAAACGGCTATTCAATAATTTCACCGGGCTGGGAAACTACAGCAGGACGCTGGTGTCGAACCTACGGCAGTTTTACCCTGAGGAGGAATACTTCCTTTATACGACTAAGATCAGTTCCGATCCCGTAGTAAATAGGTTTGTGAGCGATCCGGGTTTTACCGCCAGGATCTCCGGCTCGCCGTTCAGATCGCTCTGGAGGACCTTTTTTGTCACCGGGCGGCTAAAGGAAGACAGGATCGACCTCTTCCACGGTTTAAGCGGTGAAATTCCGGTCACCTTAAGGAGAAGCGGGATCAAAAGCATCGTGACCATTCACGACCTGGTGTTCCTTGTTTATCCCAGGACTTACAAGCCGGCCGACAGGTTCTTCTACGACAGGAAATTCAGGTTCGCCTGCAACAATGCCGATGCGATAGTGGCTATCAGCAACTCCACCAGGGAGGATCTGATCAGGTTCTATAATGTTGACCCGTCAAGGATCAGGGTGATATACCAGGCATGCGACCCTGTATTCTATTCAGAGTCCGAAGCGCATTCAAAGGAGGAGGTTGCCCGGAAGTATAACCTTCCCGGGGAATTCATCCTTTACGTGGGTTCGGTGATCCCCAGGAAAAACCTGCTTGCTGTTGTGAAGAGTCTGGCGGCCTTGCCTTCGGACCTCAGGATCCCGCTGGTCGCGGTGGGTGACGGGGGGTCGTACAAAGCTGAAGTAAAGAAATATATCGCATCACTGAAACCCTCACTGCATGTGATCTGGATAGAGGACCTCCATGAGAGCCGCCAGCTGAAGGCTCTGTATAACCTTGCTTCCGCATTTATCTACCCCTCTCTCTGCGAGGGATTTGGCATCCCGGTAGCCGAGGCATTGCTTTCAGGGGTTCCTGTTATCACTTCCGACCGTTCCTCCCTGCCTGAAGCAGGAGGACCATCATCAATGCTCGTGGATCCTGAATCGTGCGGGGAGATTTCCGCAGGGATCGAAAAGGTGCTGACGGATTCCATGCTGAGGGAAAGGATGATTGAAGAAGGCAGGAGGTATGCAAATGAGAAGTTCTCCCCCCGGGTCACAGCCGGCGAAGTCATCAGACTCTATTCGGCGATAGTTCCTTGAAGCCGGATACGGGCGTACGGTGTATATAGATACAATATTTCGTCATAACCTTGAAGAAATCCTACAAATTATTACCTTTACCGGCAGCTAACTTAAACCGGAAAAAACTCTTAAATATGAACGGGAAACCCGTAGCTGTCATTACCGGGGCCAGCAGAGGCATAGGTAAGGCGGTAGCAATAGCATTGGCAGGAGAAGGTTATGATATAGCTGCAATCGCAAGATCAATTGACAGCGAAGGGATGGAGCACCTTGGTCCCGAAGTTGAAAAGCGCGGCTCCCAGTTTTTTCCGATAGGGCTCGATATCTCCTGCACAGCCTGCCATGGAGAAGTAGTTTCCAATATCCTCGAAAGGTACGGACGAATAGATTTTCTTGTCAACAATGCCGGTGTTGCACCCCTTCAGCGAAACGATGTTCTCGATATGACTGTTGAGAGTTACGACAGGGTTATGAATATCAATCTTAAAGGGCCTGTCTTCTTTGCCCAGAAGATTGCAAGGGAAATGATCTGGATGAAAGATCAGATCTCCGCATACAAGCCGGTGATTGTGTTTATAACATCAGTATCCGCGGTATTGTCGACGACGAACAGGGCTGAATACTGCATTTCAAAGGCAGGATTGAGCATGACCTCAACAGTATTTGCCGACAGGTTATCAAAGGAGGGCATACTGGTTTGCGAGGTGAGGCCCGGGATCATTCAGACTGACATGACGATCAAGCTGAAGGAGAAATATGACAAGATGATTGCCGGCGGTGCTGTTCCCCAGAAAAGATGGGGAGTCCCGGAGGATATCGGCAAGGCAGTTGCTTCGATTGCTAGGGGAGACTGGGACTTTTCTGCTGGGATGGTCTTCGATATAAGCGGCGGCCTGAATATCCGGAAGCTGTAAAGCATGGTTTCTCCTGCCGGCAAGAGCTCAGCGATCCTTCCTTTTCTTATTCGAAACTGACTGATTATACCGACCCATGACCAATAATATTACTTTCGACAACGGCAGGCAGAGGTTCGTTTACCAGGGATTCCTCGTTCCGTTCATCCTCGTTACCAGCCTTTTCTTCCTGTGGGGTTTTGCACATGGATGCATCGATGTTCTGAACAAGCATTTCCAGGAATTGCTGAATATGTCGAAAGCAAAATCGGCATTCATCCAGTTCGTCTTTTACGGGGGCTATTTCCTAATGGCTCTGCCGGCCGGCATCCTGATGCAGAAGTTCGGCTACAAGAAAGGGATCATTTTCGGGCTTATCCTTTTTGCTGCAGGCGCTTTCCTGATGCTCCCGGCAACATACATTCAGACTTTCGGGAGTTTCCTGTTCTGCCTTTTCATAATTGCATGCGGCCTGACATGCCTCGAAACGGCTGCAAACCCTTATACGACGGTACTGGGTCCGCCCCAGTCGGGAGAGAGGAGGATCAACTTCTCCCAGTCGTTCAACGGGTTGGGCTGGATTGCAGGGCCGCTGGTGGGAGGAATGTTAATATTTTCGGGCAGCACCGGCGGGAACAGGTTTTCGTCGATCGCTCTTCCCTACATGTTCATCGGATCCCTGGTACTCATCGTCGCCTTCCTTTTCTGGAGGGTCAAATTTCCCCCGTTAAACGAGGAAATGCAGGCCAATGAAGCGGAGGGGACAGGTTCGGGAAGCCTTAAGGACCTTCTCAGGCACCGGCATTTTGTGCTGGCCGTTATTGCACAGTTCCTTTATGTCGCCGCCCAGACCGGTGTGAACAGCTTTTTCATTAATTATGTCACCGAGGAGATCCCGTCTCTCACTAACCAGCAGGCAAGCCAGATCCTCGGATTTGGCGGAATGGGGCTCTTCTGGCTAGGCAGGTTTACGGGCAGTACACTTTTAATGAGGGTCGTAAGGCCGAACAGGCTGCTCGCCTTTTATGCCACTGTGAATGTCATCACTATGGCCCTTGTTGTGGCGGGACTCGGATGGATCTCGGTAATAGCCCTCTTCTCGACATATTTCTTCATGTCGGTAATGTTCCCGACAATCTTCGCCCTTGGGATAAAGGACCTTGGGCCCCTGACAAAGAAAGGCTCCTCACTGCTGGTAATGTCGATCGTCGGCGGAGCAATATTCCCGGTGATCATGGGCCGCATAGCAGATGTCTCGAGCATGGCACTCGGCTTCATAGTGCCGCTTGTCTGCTTTGCATTCATCGTATATTACGGGGTAAGCGGCTACCGGATCAGGCGTATGGCGCTTTGAGATCCATCTGGGGGCGAAACCTGATAAAATCAACTAATAATCCGGACCAATAGTACGAACCGGCGTATCAGCATGGTTATTTCTGTTAACGGGAAAGGGATACTTTTTTCCTTGTTATGAAATATAACCCGGTTATCAGGATCAGGAACGCATAACCGTACTCCTTTACCTCGCTTATGCATTGGATATCATTGAAGGTCACAAGTTTTTCGGAGCCTTTTGCAAGGATGTAGTTCAAGGCAGCAAAAAATGCCATCCACAGCGGCATCACTGGGAACATCAGTTTGTCCAGGAACCTACGAACATTCTCTGAAAGTGCGTCCATGAGNGGGATAATTATAAAATACCCGAGGCANAACAAGGCAAACAAACGGTTCGATGTGATCCAGAGGGCAAGTCCTGCCTTCGCCTTGTCCTGTTCATCGAAGCTGTTGAACAGGAATATGTTATGCAGGTTCAATTCGTGCTGCGCGTTTATCTCATCGAGGTACTCCGGAGTACGCAGGTTAAAGATCCTCTGCCCCCAGCTTATTTCCTCACCGCAGCAAAAGAGTAAGAAAAGGCCGAGAAGGAGCATGAGATAGTCCCTTTTGAAAAAATGTGAGTCAGGGCCTGGATCAGAACCTTTAATAAAGAATTTGATCAGCAGCAAACTTCCCCCAAGGAAGAAAAAAAGTGCACTCAGCGTCTCATAAGGCCCGTCCTCCCTTATAAGCGACCTTACTGTCTCGTGTGAAAAGGCAAATAGAGGTATATAGGCGATGGAAAGGAGAACTAAAATGAGAATTTTGAAAGATAGTTTTTGCATGTCAGTGATTTTTGGCTTCAGGATAATTGCGAGAAGCGCGAACCCGGTATTTAAACGAAGCGCACCGGAATAAATTATCCAAAAATCAGGACGGAATATATAATATTTCAATCAGGCCCCTGTTCTCGATGGCAATAAAAGCCACAGCAAGCCACGAAAAAGAATCCCGGCTAATGATACAACGATACCCCCCCGGCCCTGCTTATTCTGCCGTCCCGGGTGCCTTAAGCACCGAGGCCCATTTACAGATGGCATCGACCTGCTCCTTCGTAGGGACCAGTTCAGGCTTCGAATCCCTGACCGCCTTTGGAGGCATTTCTCCCTTTGTGAGCATTTTACAAATCATGGCTGCCTTGTCAATCTTTTTAGAGTCGCTGTAATTCTGCCATTTGTCGAAGTTCAGGAGCGATTTGGACATCAGTTCTCCCTTGCTGCCATGGCAGGAAATACACGATTTATGGAAAAGCATATTCAGGCTGTCTGGAATTGAGGTGTTTTGAGGCTTTCCTTCCTGGGCATTGAGCGGCATTGTGTTAAGGAAAAACAATGCTGATGCAACTCCAGTGAAGAATAAGAAGGATCTGGCAACTCTTTTCATGATTCATGAAGTTTTAGGATTATAAATACTTAGAGAAAAATTTAGTAGAAAAGGTTCACAATAATTTAAAAATTCCATCTTAATTTTGAGCGTCTGTTTTTATTCATCAGTCGTGCCGGAGCCAATATAAGACCTTTCTGCAAAATGAAAACAATTATTTCAGGAATGATTGACCCTATCAGGAAGCTAGCGATTGCTGTGCCGTTCATCTTCCTGGGTGCTGCAGTGCCGGGCCAGCAGGTAACGATGGATACGGCAACGGTATACCCGTTCGGGAAGGTATTCCTTTATTCCGGCAAGGTCCGGGAGGGGGAGGATCTCATCATAATGATCTCCGGCGATGGCGGATGGAAATTCGGAGTACCTGAATTTGCGAGGGAGTTTGCAAAATCAGGGGCGGTTGTTGCAGGGGTCGATATATTAGCTTATTTCAGGCACCTGAGGGAGATGAAATCAGACTGTTACCATGTTTTTTCCGATTATGTCGAGCTTGCTTCAGCAGTGGAGCGCAGGTTCGGATTCAGCCGGTACACTCCGCCGGTGCTGATGGGTTATTCCAGCGGTGCGACACTGGTTTACGGGATCCTTTCCCAGGCACGCCCGGGAACATTCATCGGGGGGATCTCGCTTGGTTTTTGCCCTGACATCGAACTCCCAAAGAAGCTGTGTGAAACTGGCGGCCTCAGGGAGAATGTACTCAAAGAGGGGAAGAGCTATCTTCTTCTGCCCGATGCCAGGCTTGGCAATCCCTGGATAGTCCTTCAGGGGAGGGTTGACAAAGTGTGTGATTTCAGGACGGTCGAGGATTTTATCAAAACAACGGCGAATGCCCGTCTTGTCGCACTCGACAAGGTGGGGCACGGATTTGCCATCTGGGGCAATTTTATGCCACAATGGAAAGATGCGTACGCAGATCTTATTAAAAGTAACAACCGCGAGGCCGCAGCAAGGGAGGATACGCTTGCGGCCGGCAGCCTTTCACAATTGCCGCTGAAAGTGATCAGGGAGAAACAGGGGACAGAAAGCGAGCTGATGGCAATTATGTTCTCGGGCGACGGAGGATGGTACGGATTTGAGGACTCCCTGTCAGGCCATCTTGGCAACTTTGGAATCCCTGTCGTCGGAATTGATACGAAGAAATACCTCTGGTCGAGGAAAACACCCGAAGAGGCTGCAGCGGATATTTCAGAGATTGCCAGGTACTATGGAGAAAAACTGAACAGGAGTCGGATCATTCTTTTCGGCTATTCACAGGGAGCTGAAATACTCCCGTTCATCTATGACCGCCTTCCCCGGGATATCAGGGAGAGGGTAAAGTCATTGGTCATGCTTTCGCCTGAAACCAATACCGATTTCGAAATCCATATAACGAACATGCTGGGCCTTGGCAACAGGAAAAATTCATACGAAGTGATCCCGGAGATGAAAAAAGACACGGACGCCCTCCAAGTGATCGTACTCGGGGACGAGGAACATTCAGTCATGCCTGATCAGCTGAGAAATAGCGGGGTAAAATTCATATCTGTTCCCGGGGACCACCATTATAACGGGAATGCGGCTCTCATCATCGGGAAATTAGAGGAAGCGAAGATCTTCTGATGATTTGCTTTTCAGGGCTGTTCAGCCGGGGGACTATCCGGGATAAGATAATCGAATATCTTTTCCTCGATCTCAAAGCCCGCTTTCTCCCCTTTCCCCGAGTAAATAAGATTTCCGGAAGCCTCCGAAAGACGAACCACGACTTCTGAGTCAATGCTTTCCCGGATCAGCCTGGACATTTTCCCCGATACCGGGGCGGCAAGCTCACCGAACGAGTTCTTCCGGACTTCGAATTCAAGATGGTGCTTTTTGTTCTTTAGCGCAATGCCGATCTTTTCCTTGTCCCTCTGCACCCTTTCAATTACCGAGCCGTTGTAAGTGGAGAACAGGAAAAATCGCTTCATGAGGTAGATGAAACAGATGAATCCGGTGAAGTGGCTTCCGAGCCACGGGATCTTAGCCACCGAAAAGCAGAACGAAACATCGCGCTCCGGGAAATTGCAGCTTTGGATCCAGATCCAGCATTCCGGGAATGAGACTCCCCAATCCTTTTCTGAATAGCCTTTGCCGCCGGTGAAATCAGTGAATTCCCCGTTAATTGAAATTTTCCCCGAGAGGTCGTGAAGCACCGACACGATGCCATGATTGCATTCCATAAACGGTACAAACGAGTACCACCCCATTATTCCGGGCGAAATAAGGCTGCCCGGATACTTTATGGAATTTCGGTATTCAATCTGCCCGCCGATCGATACGCCATCACTTACAATATCCAGCCTGATATATTCCGGGGTAAATTCAGACGTGCCTATCCTGAAATTCATTTTCTTCCTGTTCCATTTGAATTCATTTATCGGATACCTGATATAGCTGGAATTGCCGGTTATTCCGTTCAGCACCTGCACAAACGCATGGGTGTCGTGCCCGTCGATGGAGATCCCGGGAATAAATGAAATGACTTTTGCCTGGTCAGGTGAAATATGCTTGAAATACCATCCTTCGAAATAATGTTTCTTCCTGACAGAGCCCTGAAAAATCTCAGGGTGATAGAGTTTATGTATCATGGAGGTCCTGTGAATTCAGTTTATCCTGTAACAAAGCAGAGTGGCTGAAGTTCATTCAGGTCCTGAAACCGCCTTACCTGCAGCCGGTTAATTTGTAAGTCTTGGGTGAATTGCATACTTTTATAAAAATGAAACCTGCCCAAATGAAAAAATCACTCGCCATAATATTCCTGCCATGGATCTGGATCCTGGTATTGTATCTGCCGGCATCGGCCCAGCAGCTGCCCTCCGGCCCCGACCGGGAGGGTGGTACTCACCTCGGGAGCTGCACCAGCATCATGGCGGGAAGGCTTGCCACTACCGACGGTTCGGTGATTACTTCCCACACCTGCGACGGACCTTACAGGACCTGGGTCGAAATATTCCCTCATATGAAATATGTTCCCGGCACCAAGCATGCAACATTTACAGGTGTTCTGGCTCCTGCCAAAACAAACAGCGATACGGGAAACGTGAGAAGAACCGGCGAGATACCTGAGGCTGAAGAGACTTTTTCATTCCTTAACACTGCCTACCCCTGCCTCAATGAAAAGCAGCTGGCCATTGGTGAGACGACCATTGAAGGCCGGAAGGAACTAAGGAACAGTGAAGGGATCTTCTATATAGAAGAACTCGAAAAAATTGCCCTGCAGCGCTGTTCCAGAGCACGCGAGGCGATAGCCCTGATAGGAAAGCTTGCCGAACAGTATGGTTACGGCGATTATGCCGAATGCATTACGATTGCAGATACAAAGGAGGTGTGGCAGCTTGAGATCTCGGGTTCCGGCAAAGGGAGGCCCTCAGCACTCTGGTGTGCAGCCAGGATCCCGGATGACCAGGTCGGCATTTCCGCCAATATGCCAAGGATTTCGGCCATCGATTTCTATAACCCTGACCTTTTTATTTACAGCACAGGACTTAAGAAGACTGCAAGGGACCTCGGTTACTGGGACGGAAAGGAACCACTGAAGTTCTGGAAGGTTATAAGCTCCTATGGAAGGGCATACGGGACGCGCGAATTGTTCGTGCTGAAAACCCTCGATCCTGATCTCAGGGTCTCGGAAGATTCGACCGAGATCCCTTTTTCGGTGAAACCCGACAGAAAGCTTTCCGTGCGCGACATTTTCAGCCTTTTCAGGGAAACTTACGAAGGCACCCCGCTGGATATGACAAAAAACCTGGTTGTCAGCAGGACCATACGTAATGATAAAGGGGAGGAGGTAACGAGGCCCGTTAAGTCGCCCGCCGCAAGCAGCTGGATGGGAAGTGATCTCAGGGAGCTTCTCAATCAGCTGAAACCGGGAGTTGTTGAGTTCAAATACTGCATTGCTCAGGACTGGTGCTCCTATTCACATGTTATCCAGTGCCGCAGCTGGCTGCCGGATGAGGTTGGGGCTGTTGCATGGCTCTCCTTCGATAACCCTGCCCTCAGCCCGAGGATCCCGGTTTTTTCAGGGGTGCAGAGGCTCCCGGAGTCTTTCCGCCACTGCGGTCAGCTGCAATATAACCCGGAGGCCGCAGTCTGGTCGTTCCGCGAAACCAACAGGCTCGCTGAGATCCGATGGGAAAGAGGCAGGAAGATCATCGAACCGGCGGTGAAACAGCTTGAAGACAAGGCATTCTCAGAGCTTCCGGCGGTTGAGGGAAAAGTGACGGAACTCGTGAAACAGGGCAGGAACGGGGAAGCCAGGCAATATGTGACCAGCTACACAAACGATTTTGCAAATGCAGCAATAAAAAGATGGCAGGAGCTGAAGGGGACATTCTGGACGATATTCGGAATGGGTTTTTGAATACGCAATCATTTAAATCTGATTTATATGAGAATTGACAGGATAGAATTAAGGCATATCAAAATGGACCTGGTGAGTCCGTTCGTTACCTCGATGGGAACGGAATATGATGAGGAACACATTATCGTCAGTATCGATGCCGGCGGCATCAAGGGCTGGGGTGAAAGCGTGGCAGAAGGGACACCCTTTTATTCCTATGAGACGGTCCAGACTGCCTGGCACATCCTTAAGGATTTTCTTATCCCTTCGATTCTTGGGAAAGAGCTTTCGGGAGTTGATGAGGCAATTAAAGCCTGCTCGAGGGTAAGAGGGCACATGATGGCAAAAGCAGGGCTTGAAGCTGCTTTGTGGGATGCATTTGCCAAAGGGCGCGGGATATCACTTTCGGAAATGCTGGGCGGAGTGAGGGACAAGGTGCCCGTCGGGGTGAGCATCGGGATCCAGGAATCGGAGCAGGCGCTTGTCAGGAAGGTGGAAGGATACCTTGCCGAGGGCTACAGAAGGATCAAGATCAAGATCTCCCCGGGACTGGATCTGAAGTTTGTCAAAGCCCTCAGGAAGGAGTTCCCGGAGCTGCCGCTCCAGGTAGATGCAAATTCCGCTTATGAGCTGGAGGATATCGACATCTTCAGGCAGATGGATGACTTTAACCTTATCCTTATCGAACAGCCCCTGGGGTATGAAGATATTTTTGATCATGCCAAGCTACAGCGTGAGATGAAAACCCCTGTATGCCTTGATGAAAGCATTCATTCCCTGGATGATGCAAGGGCAGCCATCGAACTTGACAGCTGCCGGGTGATCAATATCAAGCCGGGCCGTGTCGGCGGTTTCACCGAATCGAAGATGATACATGATTACTGCGCGTCAAAAAATATTCCGGTATGGCATGGCGGGATGCTTGAATCGGGCATCGGGAGGGCGGGGAATGTAGCGCTTGCTTCCCTCCATAACTTTACCCTGCCGGGTGATATCTCAGCAAGTAAAAGATATTACAAACAGGATATTGTCGAGCCTGAGTTTGTGGTTAATTCTGACGGAACCATGGACGTCCCCCGAAGGCCAGGGATTGGCGTGGATGTCAACATGAAAATGCTTGATTTTGTGACAGTCAGAAGCGAAGCCTTCAAGGCCTGATCGCTCCCCCTGATGTGCTCAAAACCCCGATGATGCACTGATTGACGAGATCCAGGATCTTTGTCATCTTCGTGACATCGCTTCTCAGGATGGTATCACCAGGTGTATGGTAATACGATGTGAAGCCTGAAAAGAAAGTCATTATCGGGATCCCTGCCAGGCTGAAGTATTTGTAGTCGCTGCCCGAATGGCCGGTGACATCCCAGAGGTCCAAATCGAACAGCAATCCCAGGCTCCTGTTTATCTCCGACGCCATCCGCCGCATCCATTCACCTGATGGCATCGTGCCTATGCTCAGTTGCCTGCGGGAACTGTCCTCCGGAGCGCTGCCGGAAACCATATCAAGGTTGAAATAGCATAAAATCCTGCCGGGACCGGGATTGAACCTGTTAACAAAGTACTTGCTTCCCAGTTCACCCTTCTCTTCGGCACTCCATGCAGCGAAGATCAGGTTGCAAGGAGGTTGTCCGTTTATTCCCGACCAGTACCTTGCCAGCGCGATGATCCCTGCAACCCCTGAAGCGTTATCGTCGGCCCCGGGAAACACCATCCCCTGGTGAACCCCGAGGTGGTCGTAATGCGCTCCAATAATGATATTGCGGCTGGTGTCTTTACCCTTAAGGATCCCCACGACATTAATCGCAGTAACAGTATCGATCCTGACCTTGCTTCCGTCGATCAGAGTATCGCCTGCAAGATAATAGTCACCGTCTTCATAGACGGGTCCGTAAATGTCACCGCTGTCGGGAAGGGAAATGGAGTCTTTGGCCGGCAAAGGGCACCTGATGAGCTTAAATGACTGGAACCACGATCCTGTTCTTTCCTGATCCTGTGCCCTGATCGAATGGCTTTCCGGGTAGGGTTCAAGGCCTGCCTTCTTCATGAGGCCTGCAATATATCCGGCTGCACGTGCCGCTCCTCTGGTACCTGCCTCGCGGCCTTCCATGCGGGCCGAAGAAAGGCGGCTGATCATTATCCGCAGGCCTGCTGTATCGGCAATGGGGGAGCTATCGGGGATCTGTCCCTGAACCGCAAGGGTGAGCAGTAAATAAAGGGCAGAAAGCAGTAAGGTATTTCTCATATGGTTAAAGGAAGAACAGTGGTTGAGGGCAACTATCCTTCGGTGATAATGGTTTTTATGGCCTGCTTTATTTCTGCGAACTTTTCGTTGCTCATCCTGGCGCCTACGATCTCGATTACCTTACCGGCCATGAGTGAAGCAATGAGCCCGCATTTCTCCAGGGATAGGCCCCTCGCGAGCCCGTAGAGAAAACCGGCGGCATAGAGATCCCCTGCGCCGGTTGTATCGTTAACAGTGACGGGAGTGGAACTGACCCTTATCAGCTCCTCACCGCGCCGGAGCCAGGAACCATCGGCCCCTACCTTAAGAATGACGGTTTCGCTCGAAGCCGAGAGTGATTCCACTGCCTTTTCCGGCTCATGACCGGTAAAAGCTTTTGCCTCCATTTCGTTGGCGAAGAGAATATCCACGTATCCGTTTATTATTTTATTGAATGACTGAAGATTGGATTCAACAACATTATAGCTTGCCAGGTCGAGGGCAACAAGCAGTCCTTTTTCCCTGGCCAGCCTGCAAGCGGTTTCAATCAACGGGTAGTTGTTTATGAGATACCCTTCGAGGTAAAGAATGTCATATCCGTCGAACAGCATGGGGTTGAGGTCTTCGGAGTCGAGTTCAATGGCTGCTCCCAGGTGTGTTGCAAAAGTTCTTTCCGAATCCTGAGAGATGAGGGCCACTGCAGTTCCGGTGACAGAATTTCGCCTGATGAGGAGTGTATTGACGCCGGCGCTTTTCATATCCCTCTCAAAGAAATCCCCGGTGTCGTCTCTTCCGATGGAGCCGATAAATCCGGTGTCAGCCCCAAGCATTGCAAGTCCGTGGATCGTATTTGCCGCTGAGCCGCCTGAAGCGAGCGTTCTTGGAAAATGTGACGTACCTTTTTTGACTTTTTCCGACTTTTCGCCATCGACCAGCTGCATGCTTCCCTTGGGAAGGCGGTATTGCTGAAGTAGGTTGTCGTCGTCTATAAGTACCAGAATATCAACAAGTGCGTTACCAATTCCAAGAATCCTTTTCATTATAAAAATTTTCGCCAAAGATATTGCTTAATTCATTAAAAGCCTTTATTTTTGCGACGCTTTATTAAGACGAATAATTGCATAAATTCCTCAGTAGCTCAGTTGGTCAGAGCGGTCCCGCTTTTTTGAATAAAAAGCGGGATTAATCCGCAGGCCGGCAGGTTCGGGGAGAAGAAGAAG
>JGI20215J15232_1000021_pt1 | contig 75894 bp, 65 predicted proteins | sample WetSurMetagenome_2_FD_15232 | JGI IMG/M metagenome (IMG submission 15232) | reverse complement strand
GGGTGGAAGATGGGATTCGAACCCACGACTTTCGGAACCACAATCCGACGCTCTAACCAGCTGAGCTACATCCACCGTTTAGAGGCAGCAAAATAAGCCTAAAAAATCCATTCCGCAAAATATAAACTTTATTTTATCTTCCATCTATTCATTGTTATCTTTGACCGGTTCAAAAACCGTTCATAAATAAACGGGAGCCCTTCTGCAATTTTTTCTGTGGTGGGATTGTTATCAGGAAAGTTCGTTTTTTATTCTCTGGGTTGAAAAGGATAAGACTGATCGATAATATTTCAGGATTACAGTTGTTCCAGCTGATGAAGTTCACTGTCTTCCTGATAGTCAGCATCGTATTTACAAAGAGCCATCTCACCCGCGCCGAGATCGGTTCATGGGAAATGTTCCTGTTCATTTCGGGGCTGATAAGCTTTTTCTGGGTCACCGGGATCATCCAGTCGCTTCTGCCCTTGTACCACCGCAACCGTACCTTCCGGAGGCTGGGCGACAACGGTTCGGGAAAATCGCCTGAGATATTCAATGCCTTCATCCTGCTCTGCCTCTTCAGCCTTCTCTTCTTTGGACTTGGCCATGCCATTAAAAATAACTTCTCTGTGTTCCATTTTACCGGGAACGTGCCGTACATCAACCTTCTGCTCCTGTATCTGCTCCTTTCAAACCCGGTCTGCCTGATAGAATATATATACCTGCTCAACAATCGCTCCTACAGGATCTTTCAGTACGGGGTCTACACGTTTTCAGCCCAGCTGCTGATGGTTATAGTTCCGGTGATCCTTGGAAAGGGCATAATCTGGTCGATTTACGGGCTCCTTGCCGTGACGGGGGTTAGGTGGATCTGGCTTCTTATCCTGCTGAGAAGGTACACCGAGATGAAGATCTCCTATGAATTCATGAAAGAGCATCTTTACCTTGGCATTCCCCTGATCCTGACGTCACTTATCAGCGGATCAGCCCAATATACTGATGGGGTGATCGTTTCAGCAGTTTACCGCGATCCCGGATGGTTCGCCTGGTTCCGCTATGGGGCGAAAGAGTTCCCGCTTGTGCTGATGCTGGCGAACGGACTCAGCAATGCAATGCTTCCCGAGTTCTCCACCCGCCAGATGATGAAGGAATCGCTTGCCAAGATTAAAATGAAGTCTAAAAGGCTGATGCATATCTGCTTCCCTGCCACAATGGTCGTAATGCTCCTCGCCAGGTGGATCTATCCAAGGATGTTCACCCCGGAGTTTCAGAAAAGCGCCGATGTTTTCCTCATTTACTCCCTTCTTGTCATTCCGCGGCTTGTTTTTCCCCAGACCATCATTGTGGGCCGGAAAAAGACAAACGTCACACTTGTCGCCTCGATCCTTGAGCTGGCCGTCAATATACCACTCAGCCTCCTGCTCATAAAGCTTAATCACAATATCGTCGGGGTCGCGCTCGCTACATTTGTTGTGTACCTGATGGGCAAGATCTTCCTTGTAGGTTACCTCTGGATAAAGATGAAGATTAAGCCATCCGAATACATCCCCGTCAGGATCTACCTCCTATATTCAACCCTGCTGACACTAGTCTTTGTCCTTATCGACCACAGGATAATCGACATACATTGATTGAAAGAGGAGTCACCCCTTTACGGTCGCGTTATTCTTCACAATCATGGTAATGGAATCGGATTTAAGTTCTTTATGGAATTTAACCCCCTTCCGGCCCCTGCCATTGCGGGGCAGGCTTTCCCGCAAGCGGGATGGAGCCGGTATAAAAAAAATACTTTATATTTGAGCCGGTAACCTGGCACAGACTTTACATCTTTCAGTACATCAGATAGTAAACAACCTAAAAAGCCTCATTTATGCAGATTATTGAAGTAAAGGGCAAACAGGAGAGGAAGGAATTCCTTGATTTTCCCAGATGGCTCTACCGCGATGACCCGTTCTGGGTATGTCCTCTCGATTCGGAACTGGAAGCGATATTCGACCCGGCAAAGAACCATTCGTTCAGCCACGGGGAAGCAGCCAGGTGGATATTGAAGGACGGATCCGGGAAAACCATCGGCCGTGTGGCTGCATTTCTGGACAATGTCAGATCGGCAGCAAACAGGCAGCCCACAGGGGGTATGGGATTTTTTGAGGTGATCGATGATCGCGATGCTGCCTTCAGGCTTTTCGATACCGCTTCAGAATGGCTGAAATCACTAAAAGCGGAGGCGGTGGACGGCCCGATCAATTTCGGGGAGAATGATTCTTACTGGGGCCTCCTGGTCGATGGATTTGTCCAGCAGAGCTTCGGTATGCCCTACAATATGAAATACTACAGGAAGTTTTTCGAGGATTACGGATTCAGGAATTACTTTGAGCAATATTCATATCACAGGGAAGTAAGGACCCCAGCCGGTGAGATGACAACCTTTCCGCCCAGGATCATGAAGGTGGCTGAATGGATCGCAAACAGGCCCGGCTATTCATTCCGTCACTTTACCTTCAGGGACAGGAAGAAGTTCATTAACGATATCGCGGAGATATATAACTCCACCTGGTCGGCATTCAAGGAGGATTTCACACCGCTGAACCCCGGTATCCTTGAAGAATCGTTCCAGAAAGCGAAGGCGCTCATAGATGAGGAACTCATCTGGTTTGCATACCTGCATGAACGGCCCGTGGCCTTCTTTATCCTGTACCCTGATCTGAATCAGATAATCAGGTATTTCAAAGGGAAGCTTGGTCCAGTTAACATGCTCAGGTTTGCCTGGTTCAAGGCTACACACAAAATAACCCGGGCGAGGGCCGTGGTCGGGGGCGTAACCCCTTCATGCCAGAACAGCGGGATAGAATCGGCTATCTTTTATCACATCTATGAGACATTCAGGCACAAACCATGGTATACGGAGCTGGAACTGTCGTGGGTGGGGGATTTCAACCCCAGGATGCTGGCAGTGTACGGAAATCTCGGGGCCCATATAGCTAAAACCCATATCACCTACAGGTATCTTATCAACAACAAGCTTGAGTTCATAAGATACAAGGATGAGATGGAAATGGCAAAGAAAGTGCGAAAGGAAGCCGGGAAGGAGGCTAAATAATTTCCGGCTAATATTTGTTTTTCAAATAATGTTAATTACCTTTGCCAACCCTTATTTAAGGAAAAATATTCAAACCGAAAAGAACAAAGAGATTATGAAACAGGGTATACATCCGGGCAATTACAGGTTGGTTGTTTTTCAGGATATGTCCAATAGCTATTCCTTTTTGTCAAAATCAACCGCCCCGTCGAAGGAGAGCATAAAGTGGGAGGATGGAAATGAATATCCGCTTATCAAGCTTGAGATTTCAAATACGTCTCATCCTTTTTATACCGGTAAGATGAAGCTGGTCGATACCGCAGGAAGGGTCGACAAGTTCATGAACCGCTACAAGAATCACATTGGAAAGAAAAAATAGATCACTTTGCACTGATTGAAAAGGGACGTGAATAGTCCCTTTTTTATTGCTTCGGGTTTGCGGATCACAAGTGCTGAAACCGGTGATCCGGATCATTTCAGGACGCTGATCCCGAAGGCACCGGCCAAACAATAATTGCAGCCATACCCCGTTCAGTTTGTTGGCCGGATTGAAAATCAAACCTCTGACTGATCACATATAATGCCTGCCCGTTTTCAGTGTGCAAATATTGCTTAAATTTGACCGCATTTAAGAAAGGATGGAAAAGAAATACAAGAGAACTATCCATGAGATAATGTCATCTGAAATGGTTGATGGAGAGGGAGATATAGTTCCAATCCTTGCCGATGGCGAGGACGGTGACCTGGAGAGCATGGAAGTCCCGGAAACTATTCCGGTCCTTTCCTTAAAGAATAATGTCCTTTTTCCGGGTGTCGTGCTTCCTATTTCCATCGGCCGCCATAAATCGGTCCAGCTCATAAAAGATTCATACAGGACCGACAAGATCGTAGGTACCGTAGCACAGAAGGATCCGGAAGCGGAAGATCCGGGCATCGGGGACCTCCATGCCATCGGAACGGTCGGACAGATTGTCAAGCTGCTTGAGATGCCTGACGGCTCGACTACGGCTATAATCCAGGGACGGAAGCGAATGATCCTGCGGGAGCTTATTTCACAGGAACCCTATTTCGTTGCCCGGATCAAGGCAATCCCTGAAGAAAAGCCCGAAAACAACTTCAAGGACTTCGATGCCATTGTCGGATCCCTTAAAGACCTGTCGCTTAAAATAATAAAGATCAACCCGAATATCAGCCCTGAAGCATCGTTTGCCATCAGGAACATTGAGAACAGCACCTATCTAATCAACTTTATCTGCTCGAATACTGATATTAAGGTTCAGGACAAGCAGAGACTTCTCGAAGTCAACAACATGCGCGACAGGGGCCTGATGCTCATGGAATTCCTTGTGCAGGAGATCCAGGTGCTGGAATTGAAGAATGAGCTCCAGTCGAAGGTAAAGAGCGATCTCGACCAGCAGCAGCGTGAGTTTCTGCTTCACCAGCAGATGAAGACCATCCAGAATGAGCTTGGCGGGAATCCCCTCGAAAAGGAGATTGAGGAATACAGGAGGCGCGGAGCAGATAAGAAATGGAATGCGGAGGTAAGCAAAATTTTTGACAAGGAGCTGGAAAAGCTTAGCCGGCTTAACCCTGCAGCAGCGGAATATTCGGTGCAGGTAAACTATATACAGACCCTGCTCGATCTCCCCTGGGGGTTTTACACTCCCGACAACCTCGACCTGAACAATGCAAGGAAGGTGCTTGACAATGATCACTTCGGCCTCGAGGAGGTGAAGGAAAGGATCCTTGAACACCTTGCAGTGCTGAAGCTTAAAGGGGACCTAAAGTCACCCATTCTGTGCCTTTACGGGCCTCCGGGGGTCGGCAAGACCTCCCTGGGCAGGTCGGTGGCGAAGGCGCTCGACAGGAAGTACGTCAGGATGTCGCTCGGCGGCCTTCACGATGAGGCTGAGATCAGGGGCCACAGGAAGACCTACATTGGTGCAATGCCCGGCAGGATTGTGCAGAACGTGAAAAGAGCCGGGTCGTCGAATCCCGTTTTCATACTTGACGAAATAGACAAGGTGGGCCAGGACTTCCGCGGTGATCCTTCATCGGCACTGCTGGAAGTGCTTGATCCGGAACAGAACAGTACCTTTTTCGATAATTTCCTTGAAATGGAATATGACCTGTCAAGGGTCATGTTCATTGCTACGGCAAACACGATTGCATCGATCAGCCCGGCGCTCCGCGACAGGATGGAGCTTATCGAGATCACCGGCTACCTGGTCGAGGAGAAGCTTGAGATCGCCAGGCAGCACCTGCTGCCCAAACAGCTCGAAAATCACGGGGTCAGGCCCGACCAGCTGATCATCGCTAATAAGGTCCTTGAAGAGCTGATAGATAAGTACACCAGGGAATCAGGCGTCAGGGAGCTCGACAAGAAGCTTGCCAAAATAATAAGGGTTACGGCAAAGAAAATAGCGTCGGGGACGGATTACAAGCCAGAGCTTTCGGAGGCTGCACTGGCCGAAATACTGGGTCCGCCCAAATACGTGCGCGATCTCTATGCCGGCAATGACCAGGCTGGTGTCGTGACCGGCCTTGCCTGGACAGCCGCCGGCGGGGAGATACTTTTTGTCGAGACCAGCATAAGCCGGGGATCGGGAAAGCTGACCCTTACGGGCAACCTTGGCGAGGTGATGAAGGAATCGGCGGTAATAGCCCTTGAATACCTTAAATCGAATGCAGAACTCCTTCGGCTTCCTGATAATTTTGCAGAAAACTGGAATATCCATATACATGTTCCCGAAGGCGCCATTCCCAAGGATGGCCCATCGGCAGGTATTACCATGGCTGCCTCGATCGCTTCGGCCTTCACTCAGAGGAAAGTAAAGAAGTACCTTGCAATGACGGGTGAGATAACCCTGAGGGGGAAGGTCCTTCCGGTAGGCGGGATTAAGGAGAAGATACTTGCCGCCAAACGTGCAAAGATCAGGGAAATAATTGTTTCGGAAGAAAACAGGAAAGACGTTGAAGATATAAACAGGGTTTATGTGGAAGGTCTTAAGTTCCATTATGTTGAATCAATAATGGAAGTTCTTGAGATATCCCTTCTCAGGCAGAAGGTAAAGAATCCGAAGAAGATCACTTTTGACTAAGCCCGTTGGTTGAAAGTTTTTCCTGATATTGTATAATTCACCTAAACCCCCGGTAATGAAAAAGATTGCTGTATTCCCCGGATCCTTCGACCCTTTTACCATTGGGCATGAAGGTATAGTCAGGCGGTCCTTGGTCCTTTTCGATGAGATCATTATTGCCGTGGGGGCAAATGCACTGAAGAAGAGCTACTATTCCCTTGAGGTCAGGAAGGAAATGATAACAAAGGTTTTCAGGGATGTGCCGGCGATCCGCGTCGATCATTACGAAGGGCTTACGGTCGATTATTGCAAAAGGAACTCAGCCAGGTACATTCTCAGGGGATTGCGCACCTCTGCGGATTTCGAGTTCGAAAGGGCAATAGCCCAGGTAAACAAGGCGCTTGCAACCGATATCGAATCCGTCTTCCTTTTGACAGTGCCCGAGCATACCTCCATAAATTCAACGATTGTTCGTGATATCATACGAAGTGGAGGGGACGCATCGATGTTTGTACCCTCTGTCATAAATCTCGAAGAGTACAAGGGCGAGGGGGAATTGTAGAATCCCGCGGGATCACCTCTTCAGGACCGACATATGAATGAGGTCCATCAGCGACTGCCATGCGGTGCTCTTGATAATGCTCAGCTCATCAGGCGAAAGCCACTCGACCCTGGTAATTCCCTCCTTGATCTGGGGTTCCGTGATCATGGGACCATCATAAGCCATCAGGTACCAGGATGTTTTTTTTAGGTATGAAATCCCTTCCCATGAATAGGTGTGGTAGCTCGGATTGAGAGGTTTGATTATTGAATGCCCCTTGATCCCGCACTCTTCGCTAACCTCCCGCAGGGCACACTCTTCGGGAGTCTCGCCTGCCTCAAGATGGCCTTTCGGAAGATCGAGCTTCCCTTTTTTCTCGATGAACAGGTATTTGGAGCTGGAGTGCTTTACAAGGCCTCCGGCAGCAAGCACTTCGGTAAAATATATCCTGAAGATCTTCCAGATATGCTGGATGTCGGTCCCGTAAACATTAACCGACGGGATCGAGGCATCAGACTGAAATCTAGAAATCAGGGTATAAAGATCGATGGTTGTATTGAATTTATGGAATAACCCGTATTTTTGTAGCCTGTCGGGTTCAGAACTTATCAGCATGAATCTGTTTTCAAAATGAACTTTATACATAGCCAGATGAATAATGCCAAACGAATTGCTGATTTCCTCCTGCAAATTAAAGCAATTAAATTGCAACCATCAAATCCTTTTACGTGGGCCTCGGGCTGGAAATCACCAATTTATTGCGATAACCGCAAAACCCTTTCATTTCCCGAGGTAAGGGGATTCATCCGGGATTCTTTCGCTGAAGCTGTCAGGGAATACTACCCCGGAGCTGAGGTCATTGCGGGTGTGGCAACAGGTGCGATTGCCCACGGGGCGCTTGCCGCAGAAAAGCTCGGTCTTCCCTTTATCTATGTGAGGTCAGAGGCAAAAGAGCACGGGCTGGGAAACCAGATAGAGGGGTTTTATGAAAAAGGGCAGAAGGTTGTCGTGATTGAGGACCTGATCTCAACCGGGGGCAGCAGCCTTAACGCTGTCAGGGCCTTGAGATCGGCCGGTTGCGAGGTCCTGGGGATGATAGCAATATTTACCTACGAGTTCAGCAAGGCAACCGATTCGTTTGTAGCTGAAAAGTGTGATCTTCATACTCTTACAGGGTACAGTACCCTGGTCGATGCGGCAGTGGCTGCCGGTTACATCGGAAGTTCCGAAGTGGAGACATTAAAGAAATGGCGGATTGACCCTGCCGGCTGGGGGATAAGGTGACATGGCTTCAGCATCAGGCTTTCAAAGCAGAAAGGGTGTGGTGAGTGCCACCCCGCGCGCGGTTTTTGAATTTGTGACCGACCTCAGGAATTTCAGACAATTTGTACCTGAAAACAGGATCAGCTCACTGGAAATTGACAAAGAGTCATGTTCGTTCAGCGTCCCTGTAGTGGGAAATGTCAATGTCAGGCTGGCAGCAGCTGAACCATACAGCAGGGTCGCCTATTCCGGCAAGGCGCTGCAGGATAATGAGTTCTCACTGACACTGGAAATTTCCGGCCCCGGGGACGGCACTTCGGAGGTCCGGCTGTTCCTTGAAGCCGAATTGAATCCTATCCTGAAGATGATGGCAACAGAGCCGATCGGCCGCTTCCTGGAAACCCTTGTTGATGAGATGGAAAAATTCACCGGATGGGGTACCCCTAACCAATGAACTCTATCTCCTTGAAATTATACTCCCTGATCGTTTCGTCCTCAGCCTCCACCATTAGCTGTCCCGATTGGGTGATCCCCACGATCCTGCCATAGATATTTCCGTCAGGGATGGTCCTGAAAGGCCTCCATTCCATGAATCCGTAAAGTGATGAAATGTATTCACTCTTCATCTTCCGGTCGTGTTCGGAAACGAGCTGTCTGTACCTTTTGTCGAGCTTCGATAATAAGATCCTTAGGTTCTCGCTGAGGTCGTACTCATTGCCGGTGATCATTTTGAGCGATACCGGGTTAGGTATGTAGCCGGGAAAGTCGACCTGGTTGACATTAAAGCCGATGCCTGCAATTGACTGGATAATGGAACCGTTCAGGATCGAATTTTCGATAAGCAGTCCCGCAATCTTGCGGTCAGCCACATAGATGTCATTCGGCCACTTGATAGCGCTTCCCTTCACAATGTCCCTGACATGGTCAAGGATGCCCAGCGATATTGCCATTGATATTGCAAACTGGTCCGCGGGCTTGATCTTGCGGGGATATAATACGATACTGAGCAGAAGGTTTTTCCCGGCTTCGCTTTCCCAGGTGTTCCCCTGCTGGCCCCTGCCGGAGGTCTGGTAATTTGAGTGAACCACGGTGCCTTCCGGGAGCGCTTCCTTTTTCAGCAGGCCTGAAGCAAAATTATTTGTCGACTCCAGGCTATCCTTGAATATGACCTTCGAACCAATGACCATAACAGTGAATATTTCCTGAATCATGTCAGTCTGGCCGGTGTTTGGCTATTTCAGCCTTTGGCACCGTATTTGCAAAAAGAGACTGACGGTTACAAAATTACTGATAAAAGTTTGTATTTTTGCAACTTGATATTTAACTGATAATTATTGATGAAGAAAAGGGAAAGCGGGACGGAATTGCTTCTGGAAAATGTGGTGAAGGGAATATATGAAAAGCAGGGGCATGATGTTCTGAAGATAGATTTAAGGAAGCTCGAAAACAGAATTGCTGATTTTTTTGTTATATGCCATGGATCCTCGGTCACTCAGGTTGATTCCTTGTGTGACTCTGTAGAAGATGCAGTGAGAGCAGGGACAGGAGAAAAACCCTCCCACGTTGAAGGACTCGAGAATTGTTTCTGGGTTCTGGTGGATTACGGAGATGTCGTTGTGCATATTTTTCTTGAGGAATACAGGCAGTTTTATAGTCTCGAGTCGCTCTGGGCTGATGCATCGATAGAGGCTATGGAAGACAAGGTAAAATAAAGTATCTATTTATGGCCGAAAATAATAACCAGAACCAGGGATCCGACAAATTACCTGATAAAAACCTGAAACCAAAGTTCAATTCCAACTGGATATTCGCGATCCTTGCAATATCGATAATTGCATTTCAATTCCTGTATGGAGGCAGATCCGTTCCAAAAGCCCAGACAAGGGATATCAAGGAGATGATCAAAAATCATGATATTGAGAGGATAGTAATTATAAACAAGGAAGTAGCTGAGATATACCTCAAGAAGGAAGCCATTGAATCCGGAAGGTATCCGAATCTTCCGAAATCGGGCAATAACGGGCTGGGCCTTGGAGTGAAAAAGCCAAATTACACATACAACATCGGCGATATCAGCACCTTTGAACCATTTATCCTGAATGAGCAGAAGGCATCCGGGTACGCTGACACAGACATGATATATCCCGAATCCGAGACCAGGCATAACTACATCGGCGACATCCTGACATGGATACTGCCGTTCCTGCTTCTCCTTTTCCTATGGATGTTCTTCATGAGGCGGATGTCGGGCGGCGGCGCAGGCGGTGCCGGTGGCATATTTAGCGTCGGGAAATCGCGTGCACAGATTTTTGACAAGGATACGAACGTCAAGATCAATTTCAACGATGTTGCCGGACTAGAGGAAGCGAAGACGGAAGTGATGGAGATCGTTGATTTCCTGAAGAACCCGAAAAAATACACGCAGCTGGGAGGCAAGATCCCGAAGGGAGCCCTGCTGATCGGTCCTCCCGGAACGGGGAAGACGCTTTTGGCAAAAGCAGTTGCCGGGGAGGCAAATGTTCCGTTCTTCTCTATTTCCGGTTCCGATTTCGTCGAGATGTTTGTAGGTGTCGGCGCTTCCAGGGTAAGGGATCTTTTCAAGCAGGCCAAGGAAAAGGCGCCTTGTATCGTATTCATTGATGAAATAGATGCTGTTGGCCGGGCCAGGGGAAGGAATGTCAACTTCGGATCAAACGATGAGCGTGAAAACACTCTCAACCAGCTCCTGACCGAGATGGACGGCTTCGGGACGAACATGGGCGTGATCATACTGGCCGCAACGAACAGGGCAGATATACTCGACCGTGCACTTCTCAGGGCGGGAAGGTTCGACAGGCAGATACATGTAGAGCTGCCTGATCTTAACGAACGGGAGGCAATTTTCAAGGTCCACCTGAGGCCGATCAAACTTGAGAAGAACTTTAACATCCCGTTCCTTGCAAAACAGACGCCGGGATTCTCCGGTGCGGATATTGCCAACGTGTGCAACGAGGCAGCGCTCATAGCGGCACGACGGAACAAGACTGCCGTTGAGAAGCAGGATTTCCTTGACGCAATCGACAGGATTGTGGGCGGACTTGAACGCAAAAACAAGATTATCTCATTCCTGGAGAAAAAAACCATTGCCTATCACGAAGCAGGCCATGCCACTGTAAGCTGGCTGCTCGAGTATGCCAGTCCGCTTCTGAAGGTGACCATCATTCCGAGGGGAAGGGCTCTTGGCGCTGCATGGTACCTGCCGGAGGAAAGGCAGATAACCACCCGTGAGCAGCTTCTTGACGAGATGGCATATGCCCTGGGAGGAAGAGCCTCGGAGCAGCTCGTCTTCGGGAGGATCTCCACAGGGGCGCTCAGCGACCTCGAGAAGATCACAAAGCAGGCATATGCAATGGTGTCATTCTTCGGAATGAGCGATAAGGTGGGAAATGTGAGCTTTTACGATTCCACCGGTCAGTCCGATTTCGGATTTACCAAACCATACAGCGAAAAAACAGCGGAGCTTATAGATGCTGAGGTAAAGAAGCTCATTGATGAATCGTACATTCGGGCTTTGGACGTGCTCAGGGTTAACATGAAAGGGCTTACGGAACTTGCAGAGCTTCTTCTCGAGAAAGAGGTGATCTTCGGGGAAGACCTCGAGAGGATCTTCGGGAAAAGAAAAGGAGACCAGCAAAAGGATGACAAGCACAGCGCACCTGCCCCAGCCAGAGCCCTGCTGGCGGTCAGCTCCAACGGAAAAAAGAAAGCAAAGAGCAACGCCGAAATAGTAACCGTCGACAGGAAGGAGAAGAAGCCTTCCGGTAAACCTGCGAAGAAAAACAAAAAACCTAAGGAAAAGGTCAAACAACAACCGCTTTGAGCACCTTCTTAAGACGAACCCTGACAGCAGTCTGGATCGTGATATTTGTCCTGGGAGGATTCTGGCTTCACCCGGTGTCATTCTTTTTGACCGGGTTTGTCATAATCATTGGCGCCCAGTATGAATACTATACAATGATCAGGGGCGGGAATTTTGTCCCTCAGATCATTCCCGGAACAATAACCGGGATCTCCCTGTATACGGTTTCAACCCTGGTGGCTTCGGGGCTTGTTCCTTCACGGTATTTCCTGTTCCTTATCCCCTTTGGTTTCCTTATATTCGTCATCGAGCTGTTCCGCAGGCAGGAAAAACCTTTCGATTCGATCGCACATACCTTCCTGGCGGTAGTTTATATTGCACTGCCCTTCTCATTGTTCCCTTTCATGGCCTATTCGAGGGAGGGCCTGGGTTCACTGCTCCCACATGGGAATATCGTTTTCTCCCCCGCGATCGTTGTTGGTTTCTTTCTTCTCCTGTGGGCGAACGATACGGGTGCCTATATCCTGGGGGTCACACTCGGGAAGCACCGACTCATGGAAAGGATCTCACCGAAAAAATCGTGGGAAGGATTCCTCGGCGGCCTGCTCGTATCGCTCCTGGTAGCATGGCTCCTGTCAGGCTGGCTGGGAGTGGTCAGCCGGAACAAATGGCTGGCAATTTCGCTGCTGATCTCAGTCTCGGGCACACTGGGCGACCTGGCCGAATCGATGCTGAAAAGGAGCGCAGGCGTCAAGGACTCAGGCAATGTAATGCCGGGCCACGGAGGATTTCTTGACAGGTTTGACTCCACTGTCATTTCATTCCCACTTGTTTATCTTTTTATTACACTTTTTGGTTGATTGGCAAGTCTTGATTAGCTTTGTGCAAACTTTTCGTTAGGATGGCAATTCACAGGGAAGGATATAAAATACTGGCAATCGGATTTGCACTGCTTCTTGGGATCAATTTTCTGGTGAGCATATTATGGTCGCACGATCCGGTACTGCGATGGAGCTTCCTTGCCTGTTCATTTTTGCTGTATATTTTCCTCCTTTTCTTCTTCCGGCTGCCGGCCCGGCAGCTTGATCCCGATCCGGGGCTGATCTATGCCCCCGCCGACGGCAAGGTAGTGGTAATAGAAGAAACCGTTGAAAATGAGTATTTTAAGGACACCAGGCTCCAGATCTCCATATTCATGTCGCCTTTCAACATGCACAGCAACAAGTATCCTGTTTCGGGGCACATTAAATATGTTTGCTATCACCCAGGCCACTATTTTGTTGCATGGCACCCCAAATCGTCGGAGCTCAATGAACGGAGCTCGATAGTCATCGAAACGGAAAGCGGGGCGGAGATCCTGATCAGGCAGGTTGCCGGTGCAATCGCCAGGAGGATCGTTACCTATGCGAAGGAGGATCAGCTTGTCACGCAGGGAGATGAACTCGGGTTCATCAAGTTCGGGTCAAGGGTTGATATCTTTCTGCCTGTGGGTACGGAGGTCGAGATACCAATACTTCAGCAGGTAAAGGCCAATAAGAGCATTATTGCCAAAATCTGAAAAATTACCGGAATGAGAGCAGCAGACGACAGGATTATTGACATAACCCCTGATGTTAAATGGGTTGGAATCCTTGATTACGATATAAGGACCTTTGACATCGTGATGACCACGGAATTCGGCACAACCTATAATTCCTATGTCATCAATGCCCGCAAAAAGGCGCTGGTTGAAGTGGCAAAGGAAAAATTCAGCGAAACGTACCTGAAAAAGCTGCGTTCCGTGATCGATCCGTCGGAAATTGAATACATCATACTCGACCATACGGAGCCCGATCACTCCGGGAGCCTTGGCATCCTTCTTGACCTGGCCCCCTCAGCAACTGTCGTGGGCAGCGGGAACGCCATCAGGTATCTTGAGGATATCGTGAACAAACCGTTTGAGTCGATGGCTGTAAAGGATGGGGATACCCTGGACCTCGGTAATAAAACCCTCAGGTTCATTTCTGCCCCGAACCTTCACTGGCCTGATTCAATCTATACATACCTTGAGGAGGACAGGGTACTGTTCACCTGCGATTCATTCGGCGCCCATTACTGCGACAGAGGTATGTTCAGCAACCTGGATGCGGCCTATACGGAAGCTTTCAGGTATTATTTTGAGGTGATCCTCAGGCCGTTCAGCAGGTTCATGCTGAAAGCCATTGAAAAGATAAAGCCGCTCGGAATTGATGTGATATGCCCGGGCCACGGCCCTGTGCACAGGGAGAACCGCGAGGAGGTCATCCGGCTGTCGGAGCACTATTCGAATGAATATTTGAAGACAACAGGCGAAAAAGATCGAAAAAGAGTGCTTATCGCCTATGTTTCAGCATACGGTTTCACAAAGCAGGCGGCCGGGTACATCGCTTCAGGAATAGTAGAGAAAGGTGGCTGTGAGGTCGACCTTGCAGATATTGAAAATATTTCATCTGCTGAGCTGGATGGGAAACTCTCAGCGGCAGACGCCCTGCTTGTAGGATCCCCGACAATAAACCAGAACACCCTTTTGCCTGTATATATGCTCTTTGCACATATCAACCCGTTGAGGGACAAGGGCAAACCTGCAGCGGCATTCGGTTCATACGGATGGAGCGGCGAGGCATGCGAGATCATTGCCGAGACACTCCGGAAGCTAAAGCTGAACGTGGTCGACGAATCGATGAGGTTCAAATTTGCTCCGGGAGAGGGTAAGAAAGAAAAACTCATCGAATTCGGGAGAGGCTTTGCGGGTAAGGTGACCGGAAAGCTCTGAATAAGAATGAAATAATTTCCAAAAAATCATTAACCGCAAAGGACGCTAAGGGTTCGCCAAAGTTCGCAAAGTGACGTATATTGGCTGTCTGACTTTGCGTACATTGCGCCTGCTTTGCGCTCTTTGCGGTTATAACCTCTTTGATCAAAAAAAGGTGCCCCTTTTGAGACACCTTTGATCACTTATGAGATCTTAACCTGCCTGGAGAGCTTGCTCTTTTCCTCTTCGGCTTTTGGAAGCGTGACACTCAGTATCCCGTCCCTGTACGATGCTTCAATCTTGTCCTTGTTGACATTCTCCGGGATCTGGAAGCTTCTGCAGAATGAAGAGTAGCTGAACTCTTTTCTCTTGTACCCGTCAACTTCATCCTCGTGTTCATTTTTTGATTCAGATGAAATTGTGAGCACCTCATCTTCCATATCGATCTTCAGATCCTTTTTATCAATTCCGGGAATCGCCAGGTCAAGCAGATATTTCTTGTCATCTTCCCTGATGTTTACTGCCGGCATGGAACTGTTTTTTCCATTTAATACCGGGAAAAAGTCATCATCAAATAAACTCGGCATCCAAAACGGCCTTAATGTCCTTCTTGCAATTGTTGGTAACATGGTTTTGTCCTCCTTCTATTTTTTGGTTAAACATTTTAAATATTCTGACGGTTATATTTCAACTTCCGTTCCAAAACGCAAATAGTGCCAATATGGCATGAATTATCTTAAATACAGTGCCAATATGGCAGTTCATGTTATTTAACATGTTTTTAGGGATTTAAGAAAATTTGATTAGGTTTGTATGGAAATAACCCTGAAATGAATACCACGCTGAGAAACGTCCTCATTATCTGTGGCATAGTGTTGTTTTTAGCATGCCTGTGGTTTTTCAGAAGCATAGTAATTTACATCCTTGTATCTGGCGTCCTTTCAATAATGGGCCGCCCCCTTGTTGACCTGTTTTCTAAGATAAAGATCAGGAAATGGGTATTTCCGAGAGCGATAGCCGCACTGATCACCCTTCTGATAATCTGGGGCGCAATTGTCCTTTTCTTTGTGATATTTGTCCCGCTTGTCACAAAACAGATCAACTATTTCTCAACAATCGACAGCGGCAAGATAGTCCAGCTTGTCGAGGGACCCATAAACAAAATAGAGAAGATTTTCAAGAGCCTTAATCCCAGCATCTCCGAATCACTGTCGCTTAAGGACTACATAAATGCAAAAGTGTCAGGGGTACTTAATATCGAAGGTATCCAGCATTTTATCGGCTCGGCCATAAGCACGGTGGGAAGCGTCATTGTGGCTATCTTTTCCATAACCTTTATCACCTTTTTCTTTCTTAAGGATCAGCACCTGTTCTTTGAATCGATAATAATCTGGATCCCCGACAGGTATGTCGACAATGTCGCCAGGGCGCTGCACTCGATCAAAAACCTTCTTACCAGGTATTTTATAGGGATTGTCATTCAGAGTACCTGTATAATGATCCTGGTCGATGTCGGGATGACGATCGTCGGAATTGAATTTCAACAAGCCCTTGTTATGGGCCTGATCCTCGGTATCCTGAACGTAATTCCTTATGTCGGCCCGTGGCTCGGCCTTTTCATTGCGATCATCATGGGAGTGGCATCACATATAAGCCAGGATTTCAGCACGGTAGTCGTTCCGCTGGTTTACTACATGATAATTGTTGAGGCGATCACACACCTGATAGATAATGTTGTTTTCCAGCCCGTAATATTCTCCAACAGCGTTAAGGCCCATCCCCTTGAGATCTTCGTCGTGATCCTCGCAGCAGGCTTTGCCGCAGGGGTTCCCGGAATGATCCTCGGAATTCCGACATATACTGTGATCAGGGTTTTTGCCCGGGAGTTTTTTTACGGATTCAAAGCTGTTCAGAAGATAACCTCAGGCCTTACCGTCGAAAATCCGGAGGAGCCGAAGCCCCTGGATCTCATGGAGGAACTGAGGCATGGAAAAAAGAGCCCTGAGAAACCGGCCGCCAGACGGTCAATTAAAAGGAAATCACACCCTAACCAGTGAAATATGACCCAGTTGCGCGATAGGCTCATTGGATTTACGAGGTTTTACTATGACGGTTTCAGGAACATGTCAACATGGGGCAGACAGGTCTGGGTTATAATCCTGATCAAGTTATTCATCATTTTGGTAATTCTGAAGTTTCTCTTTTTCAGGGACTTTCTGAATACCAGGTATCAATCCGATNCAGAAAGAAGCAATTTTGTCCTGAATCAATTAACCAACACAAGATAGATCTATGATTGAGAACCTTGATTTGACCCTTCTGGACTGGTCAAGAGCACAGTTTGCGCTGACTGCCATTTACCACTGGCTGTTCGTCCCGCTCACGCTCGGCCTTTCATTCATTGTGGCCATTATGGAAACAATATATGTCAGGACAGGCGATGAGGAATGGAAGAGAATGACACGCTTCTGGATGACACTTTTCGGGATCAATTTTGCCATTGGCGTGGCAACCGGGATAATCCTTGAATTCGAATTCGGGACCAACTGGTCGAACTATTCCTGGTTCGTCGGTGACATCTTCGGCGCTCCACTTGCCATTGAAGGTATCCTTGCATTTTTCCTCGAATCGACTTTCGTCGCGGTGATGTTCTTCGGCTGGAACAAGGTGAGCAGGAGATTCCACCTGGTTTCAACCTGGCTTGTGGCGGTCGGGGCGAACCTTTCCGCCCTCTGGATCCTCGTGGCAAACTCGTGGATGCAGAATCCTGTCGGCATGGTTTTCAATCCTGATACCGCAAGAAACGAGATGACCAGTTTCTGGGCACTCCTTTTCAATCCCGTTGCCGTGGGGAAATTCCTTCATACGATATCCTCAGGATTCCTTCTCGCATCCATGTTCGTTCTCGGAATAAGTTCATGGTACCTTCTGAAGAAGAGGGAGGAACAGCTTGCGAAAAGAAGCATCCTGATATCCGGCATTTTCGGCCTGCTCTCGTCGCTAATGGTTGCCTACACCGGGGACATGTCGACCAGGACAATTGCCAGGGTCCAGCCGGTCAAGTTTGCAGCGCTGGAGGCCCTGTCGGAAGGGAAGCAGGAAGCAGGACTTACGATAGTCGGGATCCTTAAGGATTCCGGCAGGAAAATAGGTGGCAGAAGCCTTACCGAATTCAGCCTGAAGATCGAGGTGCCGGGTCTTCTTTCACTCATGACATCGGGCGACAGGGATGCTTTTGTGCCCGGGATATCCGATCTGGTGAACGGCAACGAAGCGAGGAGTATCATGCCGGTGACAGAAAAGATCCTCCGGGGAAAGGAAGCAAAGGAGCTTCTTTCCGGATACAAGGCCTCAAAACATGAGAAAATGGTTCAAAAGGCAGACAGCATTTCCGCGGTGTTCCGCGACCCGGGGTTCATCAGCGGGAATTTCAGGTACTTTGGATACGCGTTCATTGATAAGCCCGAGGATGTGGTGCCGAACGTAAAGCTTGCCTATTATACGTTCCATGTTATGGTCCTGCTAGGGTTCTTCTTCATAATAATGTTTGCCCTGGCACTATTCTACCTGTTCAGGGGGACAATCTCAGCCAGGAAATGGTTCTTATGGCTTGCCGTGTGGTCTATCCTGCTCCCATATGTGTCGGGTGAGCTTGGATGGGCACTTGCAGAAGCGGGCCGTCAGCCGTGGATCATCCAGGACCTGATGCCGGTGGGTGCAGCTGTCACGAGGATAAGCCCGGGATCGGTCATAACTACATTCATTCTGTTTGCAGTGCTTTTCACTGTATTGCTTATCTCGGAGATTTCGATCATGGTAAGACAAATTAAACTTGGCCCAAAACATTAGGAGGGATAATTATGACAGCAATGATCTCGCATCTTTTTCTTCAGCACTACTGGTGGATGATTATTTCACTCCTGGCCGGTATCCTGGTGTTCCTCATGTTTGTCCAGGGTGGACAATCGATGATCTTTACCCTTCCGCTGAACGACGGCCAGAGAAGACTCCTTGTAAATGCCTTTGGCCGGAAGTGGGAATTCACATTTACCACGCTTGTTACATTCGGAGGCGCATTTTTTGCCTCATTCCCGCTTTTTTACTCTGCCAGTTTCGGAGGCGCCTACTGGGTTTGGATCGCGATCCTTTTCAGCTTTATCGTCCAGGCGGTAGCGTATGAGTACCGAACCAAGCCCGCCAATGTCTACGGCCAAAGGACATTCGATATTTTCCTGTTTATCAATGGAACGCTGGGTCCGTTCCTTATCGGGACTGCTGTTGCGACTTTCTTCACCGGCTCGGCTTTCAGTCTTAACGAAATGAACCAGGTGCGGTGGGCAAACGGCTGGCACGGCCTCGAAGCGCTTGTAAGCGGCAGGAACCTTTCCCTGGGCCTGGCAGTGCTGTTCCTGTCGAGGGTGAACGGCCTTCTTTACATAATCAACAGTGTCGGCGAAACAGACCTTGTCGAAAGGTCAAGGAAAAAGCTGCTTATGAACTCCCTGACCTTCCTGGTGTTCTTCCTCTTTTTCCTTGTGACGCTTCTCCTCTCCGGGGGATTCGCAGTGGCAGGCAGCGGAGAAGTGTCGATGGAGAAATTCAAATATCTCCATAACCTCTTTGGCATGCCGCTGGTGCTGATACTCTTTCTTGCCGGGGTCGTCGGTGTGCTTTTCGGGATCGGGGCGTCGCTGTTCAGCCCTGCACGAAACGGTATCTGGTTCACCGGTACGGGATCCATACTGGCCGTAATAGGCCTCTTCCTTATTGCAGGGTTCAACAATACGGCATTTTATCCGTCTTCAACCGATCTCAACAGCTCGCTGACAATACAGAATGCCTCTTCGAGCCTCTTCACGCTGAAAACGATGATGTTTGTTTCATTCCTGGTGCCGGTGGTGCTGGCATACATCTGGTTCGCCTGGAAGGCTATCAACCGGAACCGGATCACCGAAGAGGAATTGAGGGGAGAAGGGCATGTTTACTGAAAGGCACTCCACCTCGTTCCCGGAAGAGAGGGATACCGGGGGTGAGGCAAGGATCGGGGCAAGACGCAAGGGTTGTCTGTTGATTAACTTTACAAACTTTATAAACTTTCAAACCAACAATAATGTACATTACTCAAATACTGCAATACCTGATCTGGCCTGCCTTCATTCTGGTAAGCTGGTACGTGATCAGGGCCGGACTGGCTTATTATGAGAAGAATTTTCCGGCGGATCGCCCTTAGCGAATGAGCCGAAGCCGTACCCGGCGATCAATGATGATATGATATAAAGAGGTATGATCAGGGGAGCCGCCTTGATCCCGAGCACAATGGCCGAGATAATTACCAGGGCGATCAGAATGTATCTGCCTTCGTTCCCCCTGATCCCGAGGTTTTTTGCCTTGAGTGACAGCAGCGGGATCCTTGTGACCATCAGGACTGAAAGCAGGAGGCTGTAAATCGCAATGAAGACCGGGGATCCGGTGAGCGACCGCAAGAAATCTGATTCAGAGTAGCTGGCCGAAAGCACCAGGGAGATCACGCCAATGGCATTCGCCGGGGTCGGCAGTCCTTTGAACGAAACACTCTGAGTGGAATCGATATTGAAGACCGCGAGCCTCAGTCCGGCAAAGACTGGCATGATGACCACGGCCAGATGGCTGACGACCGGCAAAGCCCCTGCCGCCAGGATCCCCTGACCGGAAAACAGGGAACCGCATGAATTGTCGGCCAGCCTGAACAGGATAACGGCCGGCGCCACTCCAAAGCTCACGATGTCGGCAAGCGAATCGAGCTCTTTCCCGATGTCGGAATATGCCTTGAGGAGCCTGGCTGAAAACCCGTCGCAGAAATCAAATATCATAGCTGCCACAATGAGCCATGATGCAGCTGTAAGGTCGCCGTTTGCTGCCAGTATTACGGCTATAAACCCGGAGGCCAGGTTGAGTGACGTAATGAAATTCGGAATATGTTTCATCTTGGCAAATCAAATCAGGGGTGAGCAAATGTATGATAAATTGCACTGATAAACATCGGGCGTTGTCATTTTCTCTTTTTTATTAGATTTGCATAAATTAAGATTGTCTGCATGATCAACTTCAGGAACATCAAAATAGCGGTCGATTTTGATGGCACAATTGTCGATCACGATTATCCCGGCATAGGCAAGGAAAAGCTTTTTGCATTTCAAACACTGAGGGAGCTTGAGAGACTGGGAGCCAGGTTGATCCTGTGGACCTTCCGGACAGGGAAGGAGCTCGAGGAAGCGGTGGAGTTCTGCAGGAAGAACGGGATCGAGTTCTATGCCGTCAACAAGAATTACCCGGAAGAGGTCTTTGATGAAACCATCAGCCGGAAGATCGATGCGGATATTTATATCGACGACAAGAATATAGGAGGATTTCCCGGATGGAGCGAGATCTGGCAGATACTTGTCCCGTTTGAGCTTCAGCAGAAGGAGATGGAAAAACAGATAATGGCTGCAAGGAAAAACAGCATTAAACGTCTTTTTGGAAAGAAGGAAAGGCAAAATGAAGAATAATTATGCCAGGGTTGTCGCTTTGACATCCATCGCCCTCCTGATCACCTGGACAATATCCTGCTCAGGCCGGACCGGCAGAAAAGCCGCTGAGGCGCCACGGTCCAATACGACCGAAAACAGCACCGGGCAATCCGGGTCGGTAAAGATGGAGAGCCCGGCAAGCGATGGGGAGTATAAGCTCGGCAGTAAAATTGATGTTTCCTTGTCCCCGTCACCGGCAGGCATCGTCTTTGACTCGGTAAAGATCTATTTTGACGGGAGGGAAGCCTGCAGGCTCAATTCTGCACCGTGGAACTATTCGATACCCCCTGCCTCAAATTCCCGGACGGGAAGGCGATCGGTCAAGGCCGTAGCATACAGCGGCGAAAGNGTAATGACGGCCACGCATTTTGTGGTGGTTTATTCCGATATCGTCCCAAAAAAATACCATTTCAGGGTAGTTCACACTTACCCGCATGATAAGGAAGCCTTTACCCAGGGACTATTCTGGTACGACGGGATGCTTTATGAAGGCACCGGGCAGGAAGCCGGCTCGAGCCTCAGGGAGGTCGATCCTGCCACCGGAAGGGTGATCAGGCAAACGACCCTCGATCCTTCATTGTTCGGAGAGGGGATCACCCTTTACAAGGATAGGATCTACCAGGTCACGTGGAAGAACAGGGTAGGATTTGTATACGACAGGAAAACATTCAATGTCCTGAATAAGATTTATTACCAGACCCAGGGTTGGGGGCTCACGACGATCGATGACAGGATCGTTATGAGCGACGGCACAAACGTGCTTTATTTTTACGATCCGGAGACATTCACGGTTGTTTCACAGATTGAGGTCTATGACAATGCAAAAAAGGTTGATCAGCTGAATGAGCTCGAATACATTAACGGTGAGATCTGGGCCAATATCTGGACAACCGATCTGATAGCCAGGATCGATCCCACCACCGGCAGGGTGAATTCGTATCTGGATCTTTCAGGCCTGTACCCGGAGGAAGAGAGGCTGAAAACAGACTCCGACGTGCTGAACGGGATCGCCTGGGACCCGACCGGCAAGAGGATCTTCGTCACGGGAAAAAGGTGGCCTTACCTTTATGAAATAAGCATTATCCAATAAGCCTGGTTCCGTATACAATGTTCAGGGCCGAAGGAATGATTCCGAATTCGGCGGGTGTATGACCCAGCGATTCCCCGTCAGCTTCCAGGTATAACATGTGGTCTGAAGTGACAATGAGATTGTTGCTTCGGTAACCGTCTACTTTCTGGTGACTGAGGATAGTCCCGTCATACAGGAGCTTCAGGCTTCGGATTATCTCGATCCTTCCCATCTCACGGATCACTGTGATATCGAGAAGCCCGTCGTCGGGAAGGGCCTCGGGCGTCTGTCTCATCCCCCCTCCGCAGTATCTCCCGTTACCGACATTTATCGAGAACACCTTTCCCGATTCTTTCTTTCCGTCGATGATAATATCGCATGGGGTGTTCCTGTATGCGATCAGGCTCGAGAGCAGGTTGTAGAAGTATATTGCCTTGTTGCTCGTTCCCTTGTCCTTCTGCCTGTTCGTCTTTTTTACAACCAACGATTCGAAACCCAGCCCGGCAATATTGATGAAGTACCTTTTCTCCGGGGAATTGCCATTGAAGTACTTTACGAAGCCGACATCATGCCTGATGGTCTTCTCTTCCCTGATCAGCTCGACGGCACCTTCATAAACCGTGGGGATCCCGAACATACGGCCCCAGTCGTTGCCGGTGCCGACAGGGATCAGGCTGAGGGTGATGTCGGAAGAGGGGCAGGAGTCCTGTGTGAAAACACCGTTGACAACCTCGTTGAGGGTCCCGTCGCCGCCTACGGAGATAAATTTTCTGAAGCCCTCTTCAATTGCCTTATGGGTGATCCCGATGGCATCTCCCTTCCTCCCGGTGAATCTCACCCGGGTCTCGGTGAGCTTCTTATCAAGGAGTTCTGATATCCTGTTCCAGTCCTTTTTCCCCTTGCCATTCCCTGCATTGGGATTTACAATCACGAACCAGGCGTTCTTTCCGGTATTTTTTTCCATAGATCAGGTCGGTTGGTCACGGCAAAGATGAGAATAAAACACGATATTGCTCATGCCGGAAATTAGTTTATTAACAACGATGATCTCCCTTAATAAGATGCTGTGCATAAGCAATATATACAAGAATTTTGCTTCTCTCACTGTTAATAACGTGTTGAAAACCCCGGAGGAAATGTTTACAATTACACACATTGGCTACCAGAGCTGAAAATACATAAGTAGTAAATTTGAAGCTCGAAAATAAACCTGATAAATCAAATTTCGTAAATGGGAAGGATAATAGCAATAGCGAATCAGAAGGGAGGGGTAGGTAAGACGACCACTGCCATTAATCTTGCCGCAAGTCTGGCTGCCCTGGAAAAGAAGGTGCTGATAGTGGATGCCGATCCGCAGGCGAATGCCACTTCCGGCATCGGGATCGACAATCGTCAGGTTAAGAGCACGGTGTACGACTGTCTCATTGACGGGAAGGCACCTGCGGAGGCTATGATCGGTTGCGGTATAGACAATCTGTCGGTACTGCCTTCAAATATTGACCTTGTAGGAGCTGAAATTGAAATGCTCGACAGGCCCGAGCGTGAAAAAACCCTCAAGAAAGTTCTTGCAGGCATTGCCGGCGACTTCGATTATGTCATCATCGACTGCTCACCGTCCCTTGGCTTGCTTACCGTCAATGCGCTTACAGCCGCCAATTCGGTGATCATTCCGGTCCAGTGCGAGTACTTTGCCCTCGAAGGACTTGGGAAGCTGCTGAACACCATCAAGATCATCCAGAACAACCTTAACCCGGAGCTGGAAATTGAAGGCTTCCTTCTCACGATGTATGACGCCAGGCTCAGACTTTCGAACCAGGTTGCGGATGAGGTCAACAAGCATTTCCAGCAGATGGTCTTCAAGACTATCATACAGAGGAATGTCAAGCTTTCGGAGGCTCCCAGTTTCGGGCAGCCGGCAATTCTTTATGATGCTGATTCAAGGGGGACTGTAAACTACCTTAATCTTGCCAGGGAGCTGATTGAGAAACAGGACCACACAGCGAATGCCTGATTTGAAAAGATCTGGTTCCACCGTTAATAGTGAATGAAATGACACAGAAGAATGCACTTGGGAGAGGACTCGGGGCCCTTATCGACGGCGTTGAGAAGGAGGTCCTTGAAAGAAAGGTTGAAGCCAATCTCAATATCCCGACCGACTCGATCGATGCCAATCCTTTCCAGCCGAGGACCCATTTTGATGAGCAGGCCCTTGAAGACCTGGCTGCATCGATAAAAAAGCTCGGGATCGTTCAGCCGCTTGTTGTAAGGGAAACAGGAAACGGAAGATACCAGCTCATCGCTGGTGAAAGGCGATTGAGGGCGGCACGCATTGCCGGGATCCAGCAGGTGCCAGCTTATATCAGGACTGCAGATGACCAGGCGATGCTCGAACTCGCACTCGTTGAGAACATCCAGCGTGAAGACCTCGATTCGGTTGAGGTTGCCATCAGCTTCCAGCGGCTAATTGAAGAGTGCAGGCTCACCCAGGAAGAGCTTAGCGAAAGAGTGGGAAAGCAGCGTTCCACGATTTCAAATTACCTCAGGCTTCTCAAGCTTCCTGCTGAGATCCAGCTCGGGATCAGGAACAAGCACCTCATGATGGGCCATGCCCGAACCCTCATCAATATTGAGAATCCGAAGCTCCAGATGGATGTCTATTACAGGATCATCGACGGGGACCTTTCCGTCAGGCAGGCTGAAGAGCTTGTAAGGACGCTTCAGACAGAAAAGATAAAGGACCCGGCAAGAAAGGAAAGAAAACAGAAGCTGAATGAGGATTTCCGCCAGCTTTCCGAACATCTTGACCGTATATTCTCGACAAAAGTCAGTTTCAGGATTAACGACCTGGGTAAGGGGAAGATTGTGATACCCTTTGAAAATCCTGAAGAGATGGAACGTATTTTGGGGGTTTTCGACCGGCTCAACTCCTGAAAATAATTATATTTGACGCACTGAGTCTGTCTGAGACCAGCTAAAACCGGTTGTTTGGCTTTGAGGAATGTTCATAAGATAGCTTTTCTTCTTGCGGTAATGGTATTTTCCCTTTTACAGGGAGCAGATGCCCAGGATTCCATTCCTCCTGCCGCAGAGAAAAAAGCTGAGATTATGCGCCACGCCTTCAGGCCCGACCCGCTTAAAGCCACCATGCTGGCTGTGGCATTTCCCGGTCTTGGGCAGGTATATAACAGGAAATACTGGAAAATACCTCTTGTATACGCGGGTTTCGGGGCGCTGGTTTACACAATAAGCTTTAATGGGAATAATTATAATAAGATGATGAAGGCTTACCAGGATTTCACTGATAAGATCCCCGCTACCCAAAGCTATATCCCGCTGATATCCTGGGCTCAGCCGAGTGAGTACGACCCGGTCCTCTTCCCCCTTACAGCCGTCCCCTCGAATACTTCATGGGTCAAGGACAGGCTGCTCGAATCAGTCGATTACTACAAGAAGTACCGCGACCTTTCATATATCGGTATCGCAGCCTGGTACGTCCTGACTGTCATCGATGCCAATGTAGATGCAAGCCTTTTCAACTATGACATCAGCAATAAGCTCGACCTGGCAATTTCGCCGGTCAGGATGCCGGTCAGTGGATTTTTTGGCGCCGGAATAAATATAGGAATAGTTTATACGTTTTAATCCTGAAATGAATAAAGTGTGATGAAGATTAAACCTCTGCTGCTGATTTTCTTACTTGTGACCCTTTCGGTCAGGTTGTTCGGTGAAAATGATACGATCATACTAAGGTCTGAGATCTATACCGAGAAGATCACCAGGGATCTCGACAGCCTTGTGAACAGCTGGTATGTCAGGATGGCTTTTGAGAATAATCCGAATATGTTCACCGGTGATTCTGTGGGGACCGAGTTTCCCGATTCGGTTTACAAGGGACGCCTGGCAAAGGTCTATTCCATTATTAAGCTTCCATACAACAGCATAATAAGGAACCATATACATGTTTATACAATAAGGCAGAGGGAGAAGTTCAGCGCGGTCCTCGGGATGATGGATTACTATTTCCCCATGATCGAGGATATCTTCGACGCCAACGGGCTCCCCTCCGAGCTGAAATACATGGCCGTCATTGAGTCGGCCCTTAATCCCAATGCAGTGAACAGGTATTCGGGGGCTACCGGATTGTGGCAGTTCATGTTCAGCACCGGGCGGCTTTACGGTCTTACCATCAACTCACTCGTGGACGAACGCCGCGATCCCGTCAAGGCGACCCAGGCGGCGGCAAGGTATATCAAGGATCTCTACAATATTTACAACGACTGGATCCTCGTGATAGCTGCATTCAACTGCGGGCCAGGAAATGTAAACAAGGCTATCCGCCGGTCAGGCAACAAGAAGGATTACTGGGATATCTACTACAGGCTCCCCAGGGAAACAAGAGGGTATATCCCGCAATACGTGGCAGCCACATACGCCATAAACTACTACAGGGAACATAACATCGTGCCGCTCCCGCTCAATATTCCGGTATCGACCGATACCATCATGGTCAATAAGGATATTCACCTCAGGCAGATTTCAGAGGTAATGGGCTTGTCTCTCGAAGAGCTGAAGGCATTGAATCCGCAGTATAAGACGGGCCTCATCCCGGGATCATCAAAACCGATGTCGCTCACGCTTCCTGTAAACCACCTCGGCGATTTCATTGATCTCAACGACACGATCAGAAGCTACAAGGCTGATCTTTACCTTTCGAGAGTGAACCAGATAGCCGATCCTGCCAGGTCTTCCTATGTTCCCGCCGATGTGAAGGGCAAGGCCAAGATCCTTTATACGGTCAAGGACGGCGACAACCTTGGATTTATTTCGGAATGGTTTCATGTGGGCGTTTCAGACATCAGGTACTGGAACAATATCTACCGTAACACCATAAGGGTAGGACAGAAGCTTGCAATCTTCGTTGACCCGTCCAGGGCTGAGAATTATACAAAAATCAATACAATGTCCCTTGCTGAAAAGCAGCAGATGTCGGGTAAGCCGGCTCCCGTTACAACGGTAGCAGCAGTCGTACCGACCGACCAGGCAGAGGGTGACTACATCACCTACAGGGTTCGTTACGGCGACACGATCTGGGACATAGTCAAGATGTTTGACAATGTCACTGCGACCGATGTGCTTACACTCAATAATATTTCCGATCCGGGTAAAATCAAGGTCGGGCAGATACTAAAAATCAGGAAGAAGAGCTGATCCATGTAAAATGCGCCCATTCAGGTCGTTCCTATTACTGCTTGTTTTTCTGATCTGCTTTGCGGGCCTTTCCTACATTCTGCCATGGAAACTCAACCTACCGGGGATCGAAGACATCATCCCGAAGGAAATTTCCGGCAAGCTTCCCCTTCGTCATAAAACTGGTCCCAAAGCCGGAGCGGTCACTCCCGATTCATTGAATATAACCAGGAAAGTGAGCCGCGGGAAGCAGGCTCCGGATCTGTCTCTCTCCTCAGTTCCTGCCGACTCCCTGAAAAGCCGGTACCCGGAACCATCCGAGCCTGCTTCACCCCCTCCGCTCGGGAGCTTCCTTGATTCTCTCAGGGATTCGAAAGGGCAGGTCAGGATAATGTATTATGGAGATTCACAGATTGAAGGCGACAGGATAACATCCTACCTCAGGGACAATCTCAGGAAAAATGGTCCCGGCGGGACCGGTCCGGGCCTTTTTCTTCCTGTGATGCCCGTGACTTACACCAGGTCGGTCTATATCAGGGCTTCCTCGAACTGGCAGAGATACAACTATCTGTCATTCAGGAACAGGGAGATCACTCACAGGAGGCTTGGGCCTTTCATGGCATTCTGCAGGTATCTTCCCGAAGGCAGCAATTCGACCGCCGTCACAAAGGCCTGGATTAAGGTTGTTCCATCAGTCCTGGCCGACAGCTCTTCGATGGAATATGATGTGCTGCGGATCTTTTATACAAACAGGAAGGAGCCTGTGGATCTCGTTGTCAGGTCCGATAAGCTGCCTGAACTTAACGGCACGCTAGAGGTCACTGATCAGTTGAAGGAATTCAGGTGCCCCCTCGGGAAGGCAGGGAACCTTCTCATCGAGTTTTCCGGCGTTGGGAGTCCCGACATCTACGGCATAAGCATCGAAAGCGACAAGGGTGTCATAATCGACAATATACCGCAGAGGGGCAGCGCAGGGCTTGAATTCACCATGGTCGACAGCCTTAACCTGCGTCAGGCTTTCGGGCTTCTGAAACCCGATCTGATCATCCTTCATTTCGGCCTGAACATCGTGAAGAACCTGAGCGGGAGCTACACCTACTATGAAAAGGGCTTGTCGCGCCAGATCGCGCTATTGAACAGGCTCTGCCCGCCGGGTACCAGGTTCCTTCTTGTCGGACTTACGGATATGGCATATGCCGAAGGTGACGAGATCAAGCCGTTTCCCAACCTGCAGATGATTATGGATGCACAGAAAAAAGCTGCAGGCGCGACAAACAGTGTCTTCTGGGACGCATTCGGCGCCATGGGCGGGAAATCGTCGATAATCAAATGGTTTGAGATGGATCCCCCGCTGGCGAAGAAGGACTATATTCATTTCACTGACCAGGGTGCCGATACCCTGGCTCATGCAATGATGACCCAGCTCTTCACTGCCTCTGTACCCCCGCCCGATACTGCCCACCTTGTCGCTGCGGTAAATGTGGTTGATACGGTTTCGAAAGTCATGGCAGATAGTGGACCGGGGCAGGCAGGACAGCAAGGGAATGAGAGTTTTTTCAGGACCCTTGCGGCGTGGGCCCTGAGGTATGATCAGACCAATCCGTTCATTTTCACTTCCCCGGCATTCTGGATCTTTTTCCTCTTCGTGCTCCTGGGCTACAGCCTGATATATAAACGCCTGATCCTCCGAAATCTGTACCTGTTTCTCGTGAGTCTGTTCTTTTATTACAAGACCGGAGGTTTCTTCCTGTTCATACTTATTTTCGTGACCGTTATCGACTATGCCTGCGGCCTGCTGATTTATAATGCCAGGAGGAAGACAGCCAGGAAGATATTCGTTCTGGCGAGCATCATTTCAAATCTGGGCCTGCTCGGGTATTTCAAGTACACAGGCTTCATTGTAAGCACTGTGAACAGCCTGTTCCACACGAATTTCAAGGTGGTCGATTTGCTGTCATCGTTCTCTAATTCAGTCCTTGGCACTACTTTCGACATCAGCTACATAATACTCCCCGTGGGGATATCATTCTTTACATTTCAATCGCTCAGCTATACGATCGATGTTTACAGGAGGAAAATGGAACCGGTAAGGAATATTGTGGATTTCGGTTTCTACGTTTCATTTTTTCCCCACCTGGTCGCCGGGCCGATTGTCAGGGCCTCGGTCTTTATCCCGCAGATCTACCAGGATTTCAAGATCACTCCGAGGGAGTTCAGCCACGCCCTCTACATGATCTCCAAGGGGCTCATCAAGAAGGTGATCATATCAAACTTCATCGCGGTCAATTTCATCGACAGGGTATTCGACATGCCATCGGTCTATTCGGGCTTTGAGAACCTGCTGGCGATCTATGGCTATGGCCTTCAGATCTACTGCGACTTCTCGGGCTATACTGATATAGCCATCGGGGTGGCATTGATACTTGGATTCAGGCTGCCCGTTAACTTCAACTCCCCGTACAAGGCATCAAACATCTCGGATTTCTGGAAGCGATGGCATATTTCATTATCCCAGTGGCTGAGGGATTACCTCTATATCTCGCTCGGCGGGAACCGGAACGGGAAGGTGCGAACATGTATAAACCTGATGATCACCATGCTCCTGGGAGGATTATGGCACGGGGCAAACATAAGATTTATCATCTGGGGGGGCCTTCATGGCATTGGATTGGTCATTAATAAAATATGGGAATGGCTGTTCGGCGGTGTGAAAACGGGAAGGACGATCGTGAAGGTGATCTCGGTATTCCTTACGTTCCAGTTTGTAAGTTTCTGCTGGATATTCTTTCGTGCACCTGATCTCCAGAGTGCCGGACTGATGCTGCACCAGATCGTCCGGAGCTTTTTGCCGTCCTCCTTCAGCGATCTGTTCAGGGTTTACTCGAGTGTCTTTTCACTTATAGCGGCCGGGTACCTTATCCATTTCCTTCCCGAGAAGTTCAAGGAATCGTACAGGGGCATCTTCATCAGGATACCCCTTGCGGCCCAGGTCTTCATTGTCCTGATCGTTGCGGTAATGCTGTTTCAGATGAGGACCAACGAGATCCTGCCGTTTATTTATTTCAGGTTCTGAGAGAAAACTTAAACGGAGATCACTGAGAAGTCACGGAGATCACAGAGAATACTTTACAGATAATTTCCGGTCGTTTCGTGGTTCTTTACAAAAGGCGCAACAGCCCTGTCGTAAATACCCATTACATAGGCTATCGCCATTCCGTAGTTTGTGACGGGAACCCCTGCCCTGATGGCCGGCAGGAGCCGGTTATGGATCTGTTTCCTTGTGATCATGCATCCCCCGCACTGGATAACGAGCGAATAGTCGGCAATGGGACGCGGGGGAGAATCGAGGCCTGCAACAACGTCAAAGCCCAATTTTTTCCCCGTGAAATTGGTGATCCAGCGGGGGATCTTGGTACGGCCGATATCATCGCACGCAACATGATGCGTGCATGATTCGAGGAGAAGGATCCTGTCGCCGTCCTTCAGCTCCGAGATTTTCGGGGTACCCTTCAGATAGCTTTCGAAATCGCCCTTGAATCTTGCCAGCATGATGCTGAAGCTGGTGAGCGGAATATCCTTCGGGATCGAGGCGTCGGCCTTGACAAAGACCTGGGAATCGGTTACGGCCAGGGCAGGCCTGATCTTAGTCCTGTTAAGGAATGCATCAACCTCCCGTTCCTTCAGGACAATTGCAACCGCATCGTTATCGAGGATATCCCTGATTGCCTGGACCTGAGGCAGAATCAGCCTGCCTTCAGGGGCTTCCACATCGACCGGTGTTATTAGAATAACAGCATCGCCCCGGTTTATCAGGTCGCCCAGGAGGGCCGGAGTCCTGTATGAATGTTCCGGAATTGTTTCCCGGATCCGGTCAATAAGCTCCTCGAAGTTTCGCCTGTCGGCAGCCGAGAATTCCAGAAGATCGGTGCCGGCAACCGCCTTTATCTTTTTCATGAATTCTCCGGAAGGCTTCTGAAGGTCCGATTTGTTATGAATGATGATGAAAGGAATATCGCCGGAACGGAATTTCCCGGCAAGTTCCTCTTCCGGGTCACCCCATGTATTATCAGTAACCACCAGCAATGCAAGGTCGATGATGTCGAGTGTTTTCAGGGTACGGTCGACACGCTTGAGTCCCAGTTCTCCCGAATCGTCGATCCCTGCTGTATCGATGAGTATCACGGGGCCGAAGCCGGTTATCTCGAACGATTTTTTAACCGGGTCGGTGGTTGTTCCGGCATGTTCGGATACAATGGCAATGTCCTGTCCTGCAAGGCAGTTGATCAGGCTGCTTTTGCCGTTGTTCCTCCGTCCGAAGATCCCGATATGTGGTTTTGCGTCCCTCCCTTTGGACATTTCAATTTAAATTTTGTGCAAAGTTAGCAAAATATGGAAGACGGACGATGCAAGATGCACGTGCAAACGACTCCCGCCATCAGTAAGGCTTAGGCGGGCGAAGCATGATTAATGTGGATTGCAGCTGCAGGCTGCTGTCCCGGGAGCGCCGGCAGGAGTTTTTCACGCGACATCCGGATCTTAAGCATGATTTTAGAACAAGAGTTGCCGGACATACTAAATTAATAGCTGAATATGGCATTGACTTTTAGATGAAAATAGTCTAAATTAGATGTCAAACCTGACCTATAGTAAGTGCCCTCAGGAGATTTGGTTGAAATTTTTAATAAGGAACGGCAAAGGTGAAAAGTCTCCTGATTACTGACTTTAATCGACCCAACCTATGAAATCAGCCTTGATGATTTTGTTCCTGTACTTTTCAGGGACTTCTTTTTTTGTGGGAGCTTCACAGCAGGAACAGTTAACGGGAGTTGTGACAGATGCTGCCACCGGCGAACCAATGCAGGGACTTTTATGAAAGGGAGAGGAGGGAATTGGAGAATAGGAGAATCGGAGAAAGGGGGAAAATCTGGACCAGCAGACATAACCGCATAACCGCATAACCGCATAACCGCAAAACAATATAATCGCACGATTGCAAGATTGCATGATCGCACGATATAAAACCAAGGAAAATGTCAAACAAGACAAACATTCTTACCCGCTTCTGGCGGGAACTTAACAGACGAAATGTCTTCAGGGTACTGGCAATGTATGCCGGTAGTGCTTTTATTATTAGCCAGGTCGAGGGCAGCCTGGCTGAACCTCTGAACCTGCCTCGCTGGGTAGGAACATTGGTGGTCCTGATCCTTTGTGCCGGATTCCTGGTTACAGCAATCCTTGCATGGATATTCGACCTGACTCCTCAAGGAATAAAGAAGACCGGATCAGTAGAGGAGCTTGCAGGCATTGAAACTGTAGCACCACCTTCAAGGAGAAGGCTTAAGATCAGTGATGCAGTGATCCTGGTTCAGGCGGTAGCCGTCATCATTCTTGCGTGGCCAAAATTATTCGGCAGGGATGCTGTTGAACGGCTGAGAGCTTCCGGCGAAAAGCTTTCAGTTGCAGTAATGCCGTTCAGGAACATGACCAATGATACATCGATGAATGTCTGGCAGGAAGGCATTCAGCAAAGTTTTATATCATCACTCTATAACCGCAACCGGCTTCAATTCAAAAACAGTTGACCATTATTCAAACGGCCAGATTGTTTGGGAAGTTGCTAAAATCAACAATGTCATCTTCACAAGCGCATATACTACCGAAACATTTATTGTATATGCAACTCAAAAATGGAATGCAGGGACTGGAGAGTTTAGTTTAAATGCGAATCTTAAAGGGGATGAGGGTCACCATTATATGTTGAAATATTTTTTTTATGCAAATGGAAATCCTGTAAGTGTCAACGCAAACTGCCATTAGAGAGGTTTCCCTTTCCCTGGAATAGCAGCTGTTTGCCGATTCGGATAAATAATCCGTAGCCTGTAAGGCTATATTCCTCAGATATTGCAAAATGACTGTTTTATGTTATAATTGAGGTGGATTTATAAATCTGACGGGTATATATTTGGCTCCGGAATCACAACTTTAAGTTTGTTCATTTTCCCCGCCCCCGGCACCACGTTTCTTCGCTACTGGCCGGGGGATTTTTATTGCACCTAGTTAAAAAGATTTCCTGATTCAGGTATGTATCATCCCGCTGATGCGGATTTGCATTCCGTGCCCGGGAATCAAAGGCAGCGATAACAACCTGGTAAAAGGTTCCTTATATTTGACTCATGAAGAACCCCTTTCAAATACGAGGTGTGGTTTTTGGCTTTGCGGTTTTCATTCTTCTGACGATAACTCAGACTACTTACGGTCAGCTGTTCCAGGATACCATAGCCGTCAACCTTGTCAGACAAGGTTTTGACCATATTTACAGGCAGGAATTCAATGACGCAGAGGAAATACTGACCCGCATCAATCAAATATATCCAGGCCACCCGGCAACATACCTTTACAAGGCAATCATTATCTATTACCAGGAATATCCACTTATTCCCTCTAATCCCAGGTTCAAGGCTTTTGAGTACCAGCTGAGGACCAGCATCAGGGTCTGTGAAGCAAAGCCCGGGTGGCTCGATGATCCTGAAAAACTGCTGATAGACTTCTGCTCCAGGGGATTACTGATGCTATGCTACAACGAGAACGGGATGACAAACGAGGTGATATCAATCGCATTTTCGACATATAAATGCGTCAAGAAATCATTCAAATACAAGGATGTATATCCTGATTTCTGCTACTTTACGGGCCTTTACAATTATTACAGGGAAGCATATCCTGAACATCACCCTGTTTACAGGGCCATTGCGGCGCTTTTTCCGCACGGTGACAGGCAGGCGGGCCTTAAGGACCTGCAGAAGGCGGCAGAAAACGGAATCATGCTTAAAGCCGAAGCTTATTCCATTCTCTCATGGATATATATGTATTACGAGAAGAACTACCCCGAAGCCCTTAAATACAGCAGGGGCATTTCTGAAAAGTTTCCTTCCAACATGTTATTCAGGGTGGAGCTGGTCAAGAACCTGTTGCTGGTCAATAATTTTGAGGAGGCCGAAAAGGTCATCCCGCAGTCCGGCAATATACATGAGCCCTATTTCAGAGGGCAGACGGCCCTTTACAACGCGTTCATCCAGGAAAAGAAATATCAGAATTACAGCCAGGCCTCAAAGCTTTACCAGGAAGGGGTCAATGCAATGAAAACCTTTGGGGTCCGGGGTCAATATCTTGCGGATTACGGGACCGACGGCCTCAAAAGGGTAAAGGCTCTTCAGAAAAGCCGGGGCCCGATTGAATAATATTCCTTTGGAAAAGGATCCTGTCAGATCTCCCCGAGCGAGAATCCCAGCTTAAGCAGGTTCCCGGGCTCAACGATTGCCCTCAGCTTAACTTCGTCAATTGACTGAAGGACCGAGTTGGCTTCGAAAATATCGCATTTCCTTGTCTTCATGAGATTTGCGAGCTCACCGGCCTTATGATAGCCCAGGTAAGGGATAAGTGCAGTTGTCAGCGAAGGGCTGTTCAACAGTGATGTGTAACCGGCATTCTCATTCACGGTGAGCCCTGTGATGAGATTCTCCGTGCAGGATTTGCACGCAGAAACAAGCAGGTTAAGTGATTCGATCACCGCGCATCCGATGGCGGGAAGATATGCATTCAGCTCGAGGCATCCCTGTCCGCATAGCGAACTCACGAGATCATCGTTCGAATAGACTTTGTGCGACACTGAAATAACAAATTCCGGGATTACAGGGTTGATCTTTCCGGGCATGATTGAGCTTCCGACCTGCCTTTCAGGTATCTCAATGCTCCTGTCTTTTGCTATATCCGACGCCAGTAGCCTGATGTCGGATACCATCTTTTCAAGATTCACTGCGAGAGCTTTGAACGTGGCATGCACCTCCACCCATTTATCAAGGTTGGCAGTCGTATCGGAAAGGTTTTCGCTGTGGGAAAGCGGCAGGCCGGTCAGGTCGCGGAGTTCAGCCACGACATTCATGAGAAAAAACCTCGGGACCGCCATGCCAGTTCCTGTTGCCCCGCCTCCCAGGTTCACGGGCTTCAGCCTCTCGGTGCATTTGGACATACGCCACCAGTCACGCGAAAGGGCCTCGTTATAAGTGCTGAACAAGCGTCCGAACGATGATGGCACGGCTTCCTGCATCTGGGTGTATCCCGGCCGCAGCATGTTTGCCGTGTCCTTCTCGATCGCCTCCACTTTCAGCCTCAGCCTGTTGATCTCTTCTTCAAGCCTGGCGGTGAGCCTCATTGCAGCCACGGTAAGTGCTGTCGGGATCACGTCGTTGGTTGACTGGTAGATATTTGCATGCTCCGTCGGATCGATATATGAGTACGAACCGCATTTGTTCCCGGTCTTCAGAAGGGCAGCATTGGCAATTATTTCATTTATGTTCATGTTTATGCTCGTACCCGCGCCGCCCTGGATTGCCGGGACGATAAAATGCTCGAAATGCTCTCCTTCCGATACCTCCCTGGCAGCGTTTGTCAGGGCTTCAATTATTTCATCCGGGATGAACCTGACCGAAGGATGCTCCCCGTACTTTTCAGCGGCGGCATCACGAAACCTCCGGTAGGTGTTGTAACAGGCAATTTTTGTCAGGCCGGCAGCTTTGTACCATTCGGCAGGGAAAGGTGTGGCATTGGAGAAGTTCTCCCTTGCCCGCACGGAATTGATGCCGTAAAGTGCATCGGCTGGTACCTGCTTTTCACCAAGTGAGTCTTTTTCTGTTCGGAACATCATAAATTCGCCCCCAATCCCCTAAAGGGGGCATTTGTTGGTTTGTAATTTCGCGCCCCCCTTCAGGGGGGGATGGGGGGCAAAATCAGTCACGCACATAGAAGGAAGGGAGATCACGGAGGGTCACACATTTCCTCCCGAAACCGGCCGCGCGTATGCAATTACATCTGGCCCGGTGATCTCGTCCCTGCACAGTATGATGAGACGCTCCAGCACATTCCGGAATTCCCTGATATTCCCTGTCCACACGATATTCTGGAGCTCCTCAATGGCATCCTGTCTGATCGCCTTCCTGCCCATCCCGTATTCGCCGCAAATTAGCGAATTGAAATGCTCGGCAAGAATCGGGATATCCTCAATGCGTTCATTCAGGCTCGGCACATGGATCAGGATCACGCTCAGCCTGTGGTAAAGGTCCTCACGGAAGTTATTGCTCTCGATTTCTTTCTTGATGTTCTTATTGGTGGCTGTGATCACCCTGACATTCACGTGGATATCTTTATCGGATCCGACTCTGGAGATCTTATTCTCCTGCAAGGCCCTTAAAACCTTTGCCTGGGCCGACAGGCTCATATCCCCGATTTCGTCAAGGAAGAGGGTGCCGCCGTTGGCCTGCTCAAACTTCCCGATACGCTGTTTTATAGCCGAGGTAAAAGAGCCTTTTTCATGTCCGAAGAGTTCACTTTCAATTAATTCTGAGGGGATTGCCGCACAGTTTACCTCGACGAAGGGCGCTTTGGCCCTGTTGCTTTTCTCGTGGATCTGGTGCGCAACCAGCTCCTTACCGGTACCGTTAGCTCCCGTGATCAGGACCCTCGCTTCGGTGGAGGCAACCCTGTCGATCATCTCCTTTACTTTCCTGATCGCCTCTGATTCGCCAACTATCTCGTACATCTTGCTCACCTTATTCTTCAGAACCTGGGTCTGGCTTATCAGGGTCGATTTGTCAGTTGCATTCCTGATAGTTATCAGAAGCCTGTTCAGATCGAGAGGTTTCTCGAGGAAATCATAGGCGCCTTTTTTTATCGCCTCGACGGCAGTATCGATATTCCCGTGCCCGGAGATCATGATCACAGGGACATCGGTGGTCGCCTCGCAGATTTTCTGAAGCACCTCGATCCCGTCCATTTTTGCCATCTTGATATCGCAGAGAACGATGTCATAGGAATTGCTGCTGAACATCTCGAGTCCGGAGGGCCCGTCCTCCGCAAGATCAACTTCGTGTTTCTCGTACTCCAGCACCTCCTTCAGAGTATTCCTGATTGCTCGTTCATCGTCGATAACAAGGATCTTTGACATAACTTCAAATTAACAGCTATCTGGTTAATTACTTGATGCTTCGGGTGCAAGGCTTCAGGCTTCGGGCTTCAGGCTTCAGGAAAACCAGTTTGATTTTCCTCCTGCCGGCTGGTGCCTTCCTCCTGGTGCCTGGTGCCTGGCGCCTACCCACTATATCTCAGCCATTTCCACATCTCTTTCCAGGATGTTTTCTTGCCGTACATCAGGATCCCGGTACGATAGATCTTGGCTGCCATCCACACAAATACCCCAAATGTCAACAGCATCAGCAGCATTGATATTGCAAGCTGCCAGTAGGGTACGCCGAACGGCAGCCTGGCCACCATCACGATCGGTGAAGTGAGCGGTATCATCGAACACCAGAAGGAGAGTGAGCTTTCCGGGTTCTGCATTGTGCCCATGGCGACCATCAGGGCAAGTATTATGGGTATCGTAACAGGCAGCATGAACTGCTGGGTTTCCGTCTCATTGTCCACCGCAGATCCTATCGCCGCAAATACCGACGCGTAGAGGAGGTAGCCTGTTACAAAATAGAATATGAAGCAGATGATGATCAGTCCCCAGGGCTGATTCATGGCGCTGGTGAAGAGCTTTGAGAACTCTGCGGCCTGCGGGCTCATCTCACTTGTCTGTGCCGATGCCTGACTCTGCTGATCCTGGCTCATGATGTTCTTCGACATGTTCTGCGTCATTTCGGTCATATTACCCTTGCTCAGGAGAGTGGTTTTCACGATACTGACTATTCCGACTGTCAGGAAGACCCAGATGAGGAACTGGGTAAGGCCGACCAGTGCAATCCCGATAATTTTTCCAAGCATGAGCTGGACCGGTTTGACCGATGAAACGATCACCTCCACGACACGGCTCGTCTTTTCTTCAATGACCCCTCTCATCACCTGTGCACCAAACATGAAGACAAGCATATACATCAGGAATCCGCTGATGTAGGCAAGAGCCATCGATATCCCTGTGCTGGTTTCCTTAACCTGGCCGGTCTGGTCAATCTTCTTTGTCTGTATTGAGACTTTGGTCTCTACATTCTTCATGATCGCGTCAAGGTTCTCGATCTTGTAAGCCATCAGCTTCTGTCTCTCGATCTCTTTCTCGAGCGATCTTTCGATATGATCAAGGAGGCCTATCGGCGGCTGTTTCTTTGAGATAAGCTGAATGGCATTGGGCGTATTGACAATCTCCGGAGATATGTAGAGTATCCCGTAGTATCCCGACTGCTCGAATGTTTTTTCAAGATCCTTGACATTCACATTTTCAAGGTAATCAAATTCAAGGTCCTTGGTGTTTTTGATCACACCCTTGAACAGGTCGGAGTTGTCTTCAACAACCGCTATCTTTTTGTGGTCCTGCTGCTGGTTCATCATCACCAGCGTGGGAACCACTATTAACCCGGCCATCAGGAGAGGCGCCAGGATAGTCATGATTATAAATGATTTTTTTCTGACCCTGGTCATGTACTCCCTTTTGATAATGATAGGTATCTTGCTCATATTATGAAACTTGATAAGTTACTTGTTGTGAATTAATTACGCGCTTCCACCACCCTTATGAAGATTTCGTTCATGGAAGGAAGGGAGGGATTGAATGAAACTACCTTTCCTGAAGCAATCGCAGCCCGGAGTACGTCATTTGTATCGAGAACACCTGCGGCCTTAAGCCTGATGGCGCTGTGGTGGTCCTCAGTAGTTTTGCTCATTATCGTGAAATTACCGCTTTCAGCCAGGGTCACGTCACCCTCGAATACTATATCATATTCGTTGGCAGCCCACTGCCTGCGGATCGAGTCGACACTCCCCTCCAGGATTGTTTTGGCCTTGTCTATCAGGGTAATATTGTCGCATAATTCCTCCACTGAGGCCATGTTGTGCGTTGAGAATATTATTGTAGCTCCCCTTTCCCTGAGAAATAGGATTTCATTTTTGATCAGGTTGGCGTTCACCGGGTCGAAACCGGTAAACGGTTCGTCGAAGATCAGAAGCTTCGGCTCGTGCAGGACCGTGGTAACGAACTGGACCTTCTGCTGCATCCCTTTTGAAAGTTCTTCGACTTTTTTGCCCCACCAGTCGACAATATCGAGTTTTTTGAACCAGTACTTCAGCCTTCTCATGGCTTCCGCCTTTGAAAGCCCCTTGAGCTGGGCAAAATAGAGGGCCTGCTCACCTACTTTCATCTTCTTGTAAAGGCCCCTCTCTTCGGGGAGGTATCCAATGGCCAGCACATCCTCAGCTGTTAGTTTCTTGCCGTTGAGGATCAATTCACCGGAATCCGGGCCGGTAATCTGATTTATTATCCTGATAAGTGTTGTTTTCCCGGCACCGTTTGGTCCCAGGAGCCCGTAGATGCTCTTCTCCGGCACGGAGATGCTGACCTTATCGAGTGCAATCGTGGTTCCGAACTGTTTGGTAATGTTCTTTGCTTCGAAAAGTGCCATGTTGATTTGTATGTGTTAGTATATTGAGGTGTAAATATATAAAAAACTCTGTGTACCTCGGTGTCTACTCCGTGAAACTCTGTGTCATAAAAAAAAGCTAAAAACTTTCACTGAGAACATTGAGAAGGCACAGAGCCTCACTGAGATTTAACTGAATTGTCCTGTTTACTGCTGAAAATACCCTTTCATCCGTTCGAAGAAGCCTTTGTCATCTTTATCAGGGCGCGGTTTGAACGAGTCGGTATCCTTAAGCTTTTCGAACATCTTCATTTCTTCCTTTGAAAGGTTTTTGGGGATCCAGACATTTACATTTACCAGGAGGTCGCCTCTTCCGTAACCATTTACTTCGGGGAGCCCTTTTCCCCTCAGCCGCAGTATCTTGCCGGGCTGGGTCCCGGGTTCTATTTTTATCTTGACATTATTATCTACCGTAGGAACCTCCACGTGGGTCCCCAGGATCGCATCCGGTATGCTGATGAACAGATTGAATATCAAATCATTCCCTTCCCTCATCAGTTCAGGATGCTCCTCCTCGTCTATCACTACAAGCAGATCCCCGTTTAGCCCTCCGCGGCGGGCAGCATTCCCCTTGCCTGAAACAGACATCTGCATGCCCCTGGAAACTCCAGCGGGTATGTTTATCTTGATTATGTCATCCTTCTGAACGATCCCTTCACCGTAGCAAACGGGGCATTTTTTGGTTATGATCTTGCCTTCCCCGCCGCATGTCGGGCATATCGAGCTGGTCTGCATCTGGCCCAGCAGGGTGTTGGTGATCCTGGTCACATGGCCCGATCCGTGGCAGGTGGAACAGGTTGTCATGCTGTTCTGGTCAGCTGCTCCCGTGCCGCCGCAAGTATTACATGTATCGTATTTGCTGACCTTGATCTTTTTTTCAGCTCCGTTAGCTATTTCATGCAGCGAGAGCTTCACCTTTACCCTCAGGTTAGAGCCCTTGTTCACCCTCCGGCCCGACCGCCTAGAACCGCCAAAGCCTCCGAAGCCGCCGAATGCGTCGCCAAAAATATCGCCGAAGGAGGAAAAAATATCTTCCACTGTCATCCCCTGTCCCCCGAAGCCATTTCCCGCGCCGCTCATCCCCTCATGACCAAACCGGTCATACCTGGCTCTCTTCTCATCATTGCTGAGAACCTCATAGGCGGCGGCCGCCTCCTTGAATGCTTCTTCAGCTTTCTTATCTCCGGGGTTCTTGTCTGGATGATATTTTAATGCCTGTTTCCGGTAGGCTTTCTTTATCTCTTCCTTTGTAGCCCCCCTCGGAACTCCAAGCACTTCATAGTAATCTCTTTTTTCCATCCACTGATTATTTGAATACATTCAATTCCGGAAGGTTCCGGCAGGTGCATGTTATTCACCTACCACAACCTTGGAATGCCTTATAACCTTATCCTTTAGATAGTAACCCTTCTGCAGGATCTCCACCACTTTCCCTCTTTTTTCGTCGCTTTCAACCGGTATTTTGGCCACTGCATCGTGCACGTCCACATTGAAATCGGAGTCCATGGAATCTATCTCCCTGATCCCGTTCTGCCTGAGGAATTCACCAAACTTGCAGTAAATAAGGTCAATTCCTTCCTTGAGGCCCTTGCAATCGGTTGACCCTTCCATATGTTTAAGGGCCCTGTCAAAATCATCGGCCAGAGGCAGCAGGTTCTTCAGGAGCTCTTCTCCTGCGTATTTCGATATTTCCATCTTCTCCCGCAGGGTCCGTTTCCTGTAATTGTCAAATTCAGCAGAAAGACGGAGGTACTTGTCCTGCAACTCTGCCGCTTTTTCTTCCAGGACCTTTTGCTCACGGGATAGCCTGTCGTCTTCTGGAACAGAAGCCGTAACATTGTCAGGACCATCACCGCCTGCTTCCCCTTCAGGAACAACCTCCTTCAAAGCTTCATTTTCACCGCTTGCCGCCTGATCATCCATGGTATTTTCAGATGCCCGGGTGTGTTTGATCTCTTCGTGATCCTCCGGCTCATTTACCTTTTTCTTTACCATCATTCACTATATTTCAGTTTATTAAAATCAAAATTAACAAATATACTGCCAAGAGGGATTGATTGACATTTTGGCAGGTAGCTCTTTTTGGTAACACTGAGTTTCACAGAGGCTCTGTGCTCTCTGTGTCTTCTCCGGATTTCCTCTGTGTAAAAACAAGATCTTTAGCCCTGAACCCTTGTTATGTCAGCCCCGATTGCGTTCAGACGCTGGTCAATACTCTGGTAACCGCGGTCGATCTGTTCAATATTGTGGATAACGCTTTTCCCTTCCGCGGAAAGGGCGGCTATCAGGAGTGCAACTCCTGCCCTGATATCAGGCGAGGACATTATTGCGGGCCTCAGCCTGAACATTTTATCCAGCCCGATCACAGTGGCCCTGTGAGGGTCGCAAAGAATAATCTGGGCGCCCATATCGATCAGTTTGTCGACGAAGAAAAGACGGCTCTCAAACATTTTCTGGTGGATCAGGACCGTACCTTTTGCCTGGGTCGCGGTAACAAGGAATACGCTCAGCAGGTCAGGGGTCAGTCCGGGCCAGATCGCATCGGCAATGGTCATTATTGACCCGTCGATGAATGTCTCGATTTCATAATGGTCCTGGCATGGGATGTGTATGTCGTCTCCGGTCCTTTCAAACCTGATGCCGAGCCTCCTGAAGGAGTCGGGAATGATCCCGAGGTCACCGTACGAAACATTCTTAATGATGATCTCCGAACCGGTCATGGCAGCCAGGCCGATGAACGATCCGATTTCAATCATATCGGGAAGGATCGTGTGGCAGCAGCCGTTCAGTTCCCTGACCCCGTCGATATGGAGCAGGTTCGAACCAATGCCATCGATCTTTGCACCCATCGATACAAGCATCCTGCAGAGCTGTTGGATATAAGGTTCGCAAGCTGCATTGTAAATGGTGGTCCGGCCGTCAGCCAGGGTTGCCGCCATTATGATATTGGCTGTCCCTGTCACCGAGGCTTCATCGAGATGTATATATGCGCCTGAGAGCTTCTCTGCCTCTACCTTGTAGAAGGGATCGAGGGTATCGAACTGAAATACCGCACCAAGTTTCTGGAACCCGGTAAAGTGGGTATCGACCCTTCTCCGTCCGATCTTGTCGCCGCCTGGTTTGGGGATAAAAGCTTTGCCGAAGCGGGCCAGCAGGGGGCCGACTATCATAATCGATCCGCGCAGGCTGGCACTCTGCGTCCTGAATTCACTCGTCTGCAGATAGTCAAGATCTATTTCAGCCGCTTCAAAGCTGTAAGTGTCACAATTGATCTTTTCAGTCCTGACGCCAAGAGATCCCAGCAGCTCGATAAGCTTGAGGACATCATTGATTGCCGGGACATTACCTATAGTCACTTTTCCGGGGGTCAGGAGAGTAGCGCACAAAACCTGCAGGGCTTCATTTTTTGCACCCTGGGGAACGATCTCCCCTTTAAGCGGCCTGCCTCCCTGAACAATAAAGCTGCTCATTAATGGCGGATATGTCCTTTCCTTTTGTTGAACGGTTTATTGGGCATCTTTCCGTGAGGCCTTCCCTGCTGCGGTTTCTTTTTCACCGGAGGAACAAGCTCCCTGACCTCCAGGATCTTTATTCCTTCAGGGATCTTGATCCTCCCGCCCGAAAGAAGCTTAAGGTCACCCAATATGACTTCGTCGCTTACCTGGCTTCTGTTCCAGGTCACATACGACTTCTTCATCTGGTTTACTATCAGGTTGATCAGGTAGACCTTTTCTTCGCTGTCCTCCATTTTTGCAGCGGCATCGATCATCATTTCGACAATCCTGCCGTAATGAAGGTATCTTATGTCGCCCTGCCTGTAGGGGATTTGTTTTGGCTTTTCCACAAGCTTCGACCGCTCAGGCATTGTAAATGGTGACTCGATGTCAAGGTTAAAATCGGCAATGATTGCCAGATGGTCCCACAGCTTATGCCTGAAATCGCCCGAATCCTTTATCTGGGGGTTCAGGTTACCCATTATCTGGATGATCGTCCTTGCTGCACGATTCCGCTCCTCGGGATCCTGGATCGTCTTGATGTGGTCCACCATTTTCTGCACATTCCGGCCGTACTCGGGTAAAGCCATACGTTTTCGCTGGGTATTATAATCGTAAGTCATAAGCAATTCCATGTTTCCTGCAAAGCTAACAATTAATAGCCAATTAAAGAAAGATAAAGAGGACTCCGTATGACAAAATGTTCCTCCAAAAAATTCCAATCATCCTCAATAAATGAATAATCATATTTACCTTTAGTGCTTTCTGTTCAGTATGAAAGCATCCATCACAGCTATTTTACTCCTTGTTTCAGCCCTCCAGGCATTATCCACGGACAGGTACAGGCGCGAGACGTTTATGGATGTCCTGAAATATTCTTTTACGGTGGAGGTCAGCGACACTTCTGATATTATTTACGGAAAAGCCAGGATCCGGGTCCTCTTCACCGGAAGTGCAGATACCCTGTTATTTGACCTAAGGAACCGGGATGCCGCCGGCAAGGGGATGGTAACAGATTCAATCATGTACGAAGCGGGAGGAATAACCTGGCATCACAGTAACAACAAGATTTCCGTCATACCCGCCAGGAGGCCGCAACCCGGCACGGAAGGGATCATCACGATAGTATACCATGGGATCCCGGCCGATGGACTGATCATTTCAAGGAACAGGTTCAGGGCGAGGACCTTCTTTTCAGACAACTGGCCCGACAGGGCTTCCAATTACCTTCCATGCATTGACCATCCCTATGACAAAGCCGCAGTCGAATTCGCTGTGATTGCGCCGTTTCACTATGAGGTGGTGGGAAGTGGACGCCTTGCGGAGGAGAGTCACCTCGATCACGGCCGGAAGCTTACCCGCTGGGTGGAGGAGGTTCCTCTTGCCACGAAAGTGATGGCCTTCGGGGCCGCGGATTTTGACCTTGATCTTGCAGGGTCTCCTGACAGCATACCGGTGTGGACATACGTGTTCCCCGGGAACAGGAAGGAAGGGTACAATGATTACTCGGTTGCCGTTAAACCGTTCTCATTCTTTATCCGCCTGCTGGGGCCCTATTCATACGAAAAACTTGCGAATGTGCAGTCAAAGACCATCTTCGGGGGGCTTGAAAATGCGGGCTGCATCTTTTATTCAGAAAGGTCGGTGACCGGTCTCGGCAAGGCTGAAGGCCTGATGGCCCACGAGATTGCCCACCAGTGGTTCGGGAATTCCGTCACCGAGAACGACTGGTACCATATATGGCTGAGTGAAGGATTCGCAACTTATCTTGCCGCAGTCTATATGGAAAAGAGTTACGGCAGGGAACGATTTGAACAGATAATGAGGGCAGACCGGGACATGATCCTGCGTTACTCAGAGAAATCCGCAGCTCCGGTAATTGATACCACCATTGCCGATCTCATGAGGCTTCTCAGTATCAATTCATACCAGAAAGGCTCCTGGGTGCTTCACATGCTGCGGAATGAAATTGGTGATGACGTTTTCTGGAAGGGAATGAGGCTTTATTACGCAAGGTTCCGGAACAGGAATGCCCTGACGGATGATTTCAGGGAGGTCATGGAAGAAGTCAGCGGAAGGAACCTCACCCAGTTCTTCAGGCAGTGGCTCTATTCGTCAGGGCAGCCTGTCCTGCTGATAAAGAGGCGGAATGATCCGGGAAGGAATGATCAGACTGAAATAACCATAGAGCAGAGGCAGCCAGGCCTCTTCGGCTTCCCGCTCGAGCTGAGAATCAAAACAGGGAAAGGTGATATCGATGAAAAGATCATGGTAACCGACAGGGTAACAACTATCACGATCCCATCGGCGGAAGTGAGGGAAATTATCCCCGATCCGGGAGTCAGGCTTCTTTTCAGGATGACTGACAAATAGACTTATAATCCGAGAAACTGTATCGCCAGCCCGGAGACAAGAATAATTGCCCCCGCAATTACATTGCTGTATTTCTCCAGCGGTTTGAGGTTGATCCTGCTTAGTCCAAGGCTGAATGCAAGCACTATTGCCATCATGGTAGCAATGGTGGTGATCGAAAAGATCGCAGACACTAATATCGTCCCGTAGATATTGTTGCTTGCAGCCGGGTACATGACAAGCGGGATAAGCGGTTCGCAGGGTCCGAACACGAAGATCAGGAAGAGGATCCAGGGAGTTGTGTTTACGGATTCCCTTTCGTGAACATGGGTATGCTCCAGGTGATGATCATGCTCATGAACGTGTTTCTCGCCATTCATATGAAAATGTATGTGGCTGTGTTTTCTGTTCCTCATGAGATTCCTTAGGCTGATGACCATATAGACCAGGCCGAAGGCGATAAAGAGCCAGGCGGCAATGTTGCCCCTGAACGACTCGATAGCCGTTATCTTCTTAAGCTCCAGGCCAACGCCAATTCCGATAAAACCCAGCACCACAGAGCTTAATACATGACCGAGACCGCAAAAGAAGGTGATAAGCATGGTCTTTTTCCGGCTCCACCCTTTTGATCTGCTCAGGACAATGAACGGAAGATAATGATCAGGTCCCAGCACAGTATGCAAGAATCCGATTGAAACGGCTGTAAAGGCCAGCAGCATTGTTGTATGATCCATTCCTGAAGCGTTAACGGACTACGTTAATATATTTCTGCAATAATATCCATAAATATCGGAATAGCATATCAGGCTCGTGAAAAATTAACGGATGTTAACCATGTGGAACTGCACCTCAATTGTATTCACCAGAGCGCAATTCACCTGTTGGAGCCGTTCACTGATGCAGGGAATATTTCACCGACATTTATGTTCTGCCTCCTGAGCATTGATCCCGTGCCCCTGATAAAGTTGTTCATTTTCTGATAATCGGCAGGGTTTGCAAAGAAGCCTGGCATCTTTGCATATTCCTCACACGGCAGGATATAGAACTTCTTCCGGTAATTCACTATCGGAGCATAGACCCAGGTGAGGCAATAACCTGCGTCTGCTATTGCAAGGCGGCCATTTTCCTCACGCATGGTTATCCTTACCATTGCCCCTCCGTCAGTCCCTGACCTCCTTTGGTTCGATACGAAATTGCCAAGTGAATAGAACACCGGCTTATCCTTTCCTGACGAGTCGCCCCTGACCCATTCCATCCTCTGCACCACGTGCGGATGGGAACCGATGATGATATCGGCGCCCCTGTCGAGGAAGAATGCCGCGAGCGACCTCTGGGCAGCTGACGGCACCGTATCATATTCCGTTCCCCAGTGAAGGAAAAGGATCACCGCGTCAGGCTTAAGGTTTTTTGCCTTGGCGATATCGTTTGCCACCACCTCTTTTTCGAGCATGTTCACAATGCATGGGGAGGGGACCGTGATGCCGTTTGTGCTGAAGGTATAGTTGAGGACGGCGAATTTCCAGCCTTTCTTCACGAGGATCAGGGGAGTGAGAGAGTCCCTTGCGGCACTGCTGACAAATGTTCCAGTGTGCTGAATTCCAAGGCTGTCGAGCCTTGCTATCGTACCATCGATCCCCCTCTTCCCCTTGTCGGCAGCGTGATTGTTTGCGGTCACAAGGCAATCGATCCCGGCATTCCTGCATGCTGCCGCCAGCGCCGCCGGCGAGCTGAACTGCGGGTAGCCGCTGTACGGCGGACCAGCTAGTGTGACCTCAAAGTTTGCTATTGCCAGGTCAGCATCGGAGATCACGGGTTTGATATACTGAAAGACATCGTCGTAGCTGTATGTATGGGTCTGTCGGTCCTCCGCCGACCAGATCTGCTCATCATGGCCCATGATATCGCCGATGAAAAGCAGCGAAACTCCCGAGGTGTCTGTTCCTTCAAATTGTCCGAACACAGTGGCCGGGATAGTAATTAATAGCAAAAGATTTAGTAACTTCCTGATCATAAAATACCTTGTTGATAAAGAACCCGCTAAGGTAATAATTATTAAATTTGCCGGCTTTACAAAAAATACTGGCATGATGGAATAACAGGATTCCATGGAGCAGAAGAACAATCATACGGACATCAGGAAGCTTTCCCTCGCGGGCGTTATAGTAACGATGGGGATCGTCTTTGGCGACCTGGGCACCAGCCCGTTGTACACCATGCGGTCAGTCATGATGGGAAGCAAGGATGGTATTAACGAACTTCTCATTTACGGTTCCCTGTCCTGCATTTTCTGGACCCTGACGCTGTCAACCACGATAAAATATGTGATCATAACCCTCCGGGCTGACAATAACGGTGAGGGAGGGATATTTGCACTTTTCGCCCTTATCAGGAGAAAATCCACATGGGCTGCGATCCTTTGCATGATAGGGGGCTCGGCCCTTCTTGCCGATGGGGTCATAACGCCTTCAATAACCGTAACATCGGCCGTTGAGGGGTTGAGAATGATAAACCCGGAAATTCCCGTGGTCCCGATAGTCCTTATCATTCTGGCAGTAATGTTTTTCATCCAGCAATTCGGCACCGACCGCGTTGGGAGCTCCTTCGGTCCGATAATGCTGATCTGGTTCCTTTCCCTTGGGGTACTTGGGATCGATCATATCCGTGAACACCCGGGGATACTGGCAGCCGTCAACCCGGCTTATGCCTTCAGGTTCCTTTCGGAGTTCCCGGGTGGATTCATCCTTCTGGGGGCAGTATTCCTGTGTACCACAGGGGCAGAAGCCCTTTATGCTGACCTTGGTCACTGCGGAAGGACAAATATCCGGATCTCCTGGGCTTTCGTAAAGATCTGCCTTCTTCTTAACTATTTCGGTCAGGGTGCATGGCTGATGGTACATTATACCCCGGGTATGGAAATCAACCCGTTCTTTGAGCTTATGCCCAAATGGCTCATCCTTCCTGGTGTTATCATTGCCACCGCGGCAGCAATAATTGCCAGCCAGGCGATCATAAGCGGGTCGTTCACGCTGATAAGCGAGGCTGTTTCACTTAACTTCTGGCCCTGGATCAGGATATTGCATCCGACCTTCGTCAGGGGTCAGGTTTATATCCCGTTCGTGAACTGGCTTCTGTGGTTTGCCTGCTCCGGGGTTGTGATCGCATTCAGGGAATCGAACAACATGAGTGCTGCATATGGCCTTGCCATTACCATTACTGAAATAATGACAACCCTTCTTCTCTCTTACTACCTTTACCAGAGGGGAGTCAACCACAGGCTTGTCCTGCTCCTTCTCATGGTATACCTTACTATCGAGGGAAGCTTCCTTACTGCAAACCTGTACAAATTCAAATATGGAGGATGGTTCACTTTCCTGCTTGCAACTGTCTATTTCATAGTTATGTACGGTTGGTACTTCGGGAGGAAGATCAAAAACCGCTACGTGACATTTTCAAACCTCAACAATTACATTACACTTTTCAGGGACCTTGCAACTGATGAATCTGTACCCAAAACGGCAACAGATCTTGTTTATATAATCAGCGCCAACAGGATCGACCAGGTAGAGTCGAAGGTTATTTATTCCATATTCCACCGCCAGCCGAAGAGGGCTGACAGGTATTGGTTTGTCCATGTCGACAGGGTTAACGAGCCTAACAGGTTCGAATACCATGTTACACAGATCATCCCGGGGATCCTCACCAGGATCGATTTTCACATAGGCTTCAAGGTCGAACCAAGGATCAATCTTTACTTCAGGGAAGTACTGGATGTCCTTACCAGGAATGGAGAGGTCAGCCTCGACAGCGGATATGAATCACTGAAGAAATATCATGTCCCGAGCGATTTCAGATTCATCCTGATCGAAAGGATTATTCCCCGTGATATCACTCTTGCGACCAGGGAAAACATGACCATGTCGCTGCACACTCTCCTGAGCAGGCTAAGTATAACCGACCTGATATCCCTGCAGCTCGACTCCACGAATACGGTGACCGAGCAGGTCCCGATCATTATCGATCAGCCCGACTACTCAAGAATTAAGCGTATCAATTTATGACCAATAACCATTTGTCAACTGCTGCCAAAAAGCCGCTGGGAATAAACAAGCTCTCGCTGGCCGGGATCATTGTGACCCTGGGAATCGTTTACGGCGATCTGGGTACCAGCCCTCTCTATACAATGCAGGCAATCATCAACCAGGGGATCAGCAATGTCAATGAACTGCTTATTTACGGATCTATTTCCTGCGTATTCTGGACCCTTACTTTGCAGACTACCATAAAGTACATAATTATTACCCTTCGCGCCGATAACAAGGGAGAGGGAGGCATTTTTGCACTCTTTGCGCTGATCAGGAGAAAATCATCCTGGGTTGCGATACTTACAATGATCGGAGGCGCTGCCCTTCTGTCAGACGGGGTCATAACTCCTGCAATCACAGTCACTTCGTCAGTTGAGGGCTTGAGGTACCTGAACCCTGATATACCGGTGATACCGATTGTCCTTGCGATATTTGCAGTCCTTTTCTTTATACAGCAGTTCGGGACCGATTTTGTTGGGAAATCCTTTGGTCCGATAATGGTGGTATGGTTCCTCATGCTGGGTATCATGGGTTTCTCTCAGCTGATTTACCACCCGGAGATCCTCAAGGCGTTGAATCCGGCATATGCTATAAAATTCCTTACTCAGTACAAGGGAGGTTTCATTCTTCTCGGGGCAGTGTTTCTTTGTACCACGGGGGCTGAGGCACTTTATTCGGATCTGGGGCATTGCGGCAGATCGAACATCAGGATATCCTGGATCTTTGTTAAGACCATGCTTTTGCTGAACTACTTCGGACAGGGTGCATGGATCATGATGAATCTCGGTTCAGCCGGGGGAACAAATCCATTCTTTGCAATCATGCCAAAGTGGTTCATCCTGCCGGGAATACTTATAGCGACTGCAGCAGCGATAATAGCGAGCCAGGCACTTATAAGCGGTTCATTCACGCTTCTCAGCGAGGCAGTCTCCCTGAATTTCTGGCCAAAGATAAGGATCCTGCATCCCACACGGGTCAAGGGACAAGTATACCTGCCCTTCGTGAACTGGTCGCTCTGGTTGATGTGCAGCCTCGTCGTGATCACATTCCAGGCATCCACAAACATGGAAGCAGCTTACGGGCTTGCAATTACGATCACAATGATCATGACCACCCTTTTGTTGTCCTATTACCTGCTTCTGAAACACATCGACAAACGGCTGATCATTCTTCTTCTGGTTGTCTACCTGACAATTGAAGGCGGCTTTCTTATATCCAACCTTCACAAGTTCCAGTACGGAGGCTGGTTTACGCTACTGCTGGCTTCGGTGTACTTCCTGCTTATGCTGGGATGGTATTTCGCCAGGAAGATCAGGAACCGCTACATCACCTTTTCAAAGCTTGCCGATTACCTTCCGATGATCAGGGATTTGAGCCAGGATAAAACGGTGCCGCGGATCGCCACTAACCTGGTTTACCTGATAAAAGCCAACCATAAGGACCAGATCGAGGCAAAGGTGATCTATTCAATTTTCCAGAAGCAGCCCAAACGTGCCGAGACCTACTGGCTTCTCCATGTCAACAGGGTTGACGATCCCAACAGGTTCGAGTATGAAGTTGAACATATAATCCCCGGCATCCTGATAAGGGTCGATTTTCATATTGGATTCAAGGTGGAGCCAAAGATCAATCTTTACTTCAGGGAAGTGATCGAGGACCTTGTTAAATCGGGAGAGATAAAGCTTGAAAGCAGTTACGATTCTCTCAGGAAGCATGGGTTCCCGGGTGATTTCAAGTTTATAATACTCGACAGGATAATGATCCGCGACTACAAGCTGCCCAAGCGCGAAAACTTCATCCTTGCCCTGAACACTATTGCACGGCGGCTGAGCATCAGCGAGATCAGGGCCCTCCAGCTTGATCCCACAACGACTATCGTTGAGCATGTTCCCATCATCATTGATCAGACCCGCCATCAAAGGATGAAAAGGATTTGACATTGACTGTTGCTCCGGTAATCTAATTTCATTATTTTAACCGGTCACTTTTAAGGGAAATTCATTGTTATGAATGCAATGCCGGTTGTGATCGGTAGCATTGCATTGTTTGCGATTGCCTACCGGTTTTACTTCAGTTTTGTTGCTGCCAGGGTCGCGGTCCGGAACGATCTTGTACAGACCCCTGCCTACAGGTTGTATGATGGTCAGAACTACTACCCGATGAATAAATGGGTACTGTTCGGCCACCATTTTGCAGCTATCGCGGGAGCGGGACCGCTTGTCGGCCCGGTTCTGGCTGCCCAGTTCGGATTCATGCCGGGTTTCCTCTGGATGCTGATAGGTTCGGTCATGGCGGGTGCGGTTCACGACTTCATAGTGCTGACAGCTTCTGTCCAGCATGATGCGAAATCACTTGCAGCCATAGCAAAAGCTGAGATCAACAAGGTGAGCGGAGCCACGACCTCCTTTGCAATAATCCTCATAATAGTTGTCGCGCTGGCCGGTCTCGGCCTGGTCGTGGTAAATGCACTTTCGGAAAGCTCATGGGGCACCTTTACAATTGCATCCACCATCCCGATTGCGATTGCAATGGGGATCTGGATGTTCCGGGTCAGGAAGGGCAAAACCGCCGAAGCGACAGTTTTCGGGGTGATACTGTTGATCGCAGCGGTGATTGCCGGAAGATATATTCCGGGATCCTCATTGGCCGGATGGTTTACGTTTGACCACAAGACACTGACGATCCTGATTGCGGTTTACGGATTCTTTGCTTCCGTGCTGCCGGTCTGGCTCCTTCTTTCACCACGCGATTACCTCAGCTCGATAATGAAGATCTCCGTTATCGGCCTTCTTGCCATCGGGCTGATCATAGTCGCCCCCGAAATAAAAATGCCGGCCTTCACCGAATTCGGGAAGGGTGGGGGCCCGATAATCCCGGGTAAGCTTTTTCCCTATCTTTTCATTACCATCGCATGCGGGGCAATTTCCGGGTTTCATGCCCTCGTGAGCTCGGGAACAACCCCGAAAATGGTAATGAAGGAGTCCGAAATCAAGCCAATCGCAGTAGGGGCTATGCTTATCGAGGGAGCTGTCAGCATTATGGCGCTGATTGCTGCCACCAGCCTCCTTCCGCTCGATTATTTCCAGATCAACGTTCCTGTCGAAAAGCTCCAGGCAATACTGCCCAGGCTTCACGCAATGGGATTCACCGAATCGAACCTCGATACCCTTTCGGCAGCTGTGGGGGAGAAGATTGCAGGAAGGACCGGGGGTGCGGTTTCCCTCGGCGTCGGGATGGCCTATATTTTCTCCTCGATACCCGGGATGAAGCACCTGATGTCGTACTGGTACCACTTCGCGATAATGTTCGAGGCCCTCTTTATCCTTACAACAATTGATGCCGGAACCAGGATCGGCAGGTTCGTTCTTCAGGAGACTTTCGGAAAGATTTGGAAGCCATTCCGTCGTACCGACTGGCTTCCCGGGACTCTTATCACTAGCGCAATCATTGTATTCGGGTGGGGGTATTTTATCTACACAGGTTCGGTATCGACGATCTGGCCGATGTTCGGGACTGCCAACCAGCTCCTGGCAACCATAGCGCTTGCCGTCGGAACTTCATTTATTGTGAACAGGGGAAGGATCAGGTACGCCTGGATCACGGTGCTCCCGATGACTTTTTTAGGAATAACGACACTTACGGCTGCTTTCCTGAATATAAAGAATATCTACTTTCCACAGCTGGCTTCCAAAGCCACCCTTGTGCCCGGAATAATCAACCTAGTCCTCACGGGTTCGATAATTATCTGTGTGATCGTTATCCTTCTGAATGCCATTCCCCAATGGGTCAGGGCGCTGAGGGCAAAGGGAGCCGAAGCCTACTCTATGCCGGAGTAGTATTTCATAAACTGAACCCTCTCCATCGCTGCCGGATTCTCAATGTTGGATTTGCTGAATTTTCCCCTGAAGGCATCGATGGTTTCGAACTTGTTCGCGCTCATCCATTCTTCGGTCTTGTTCAGTATTAAGGGGATCACATCAAACCCTGAACGGTAAAGTGCCGAAGCCACCTGGACAGTTGTGGCGCCTGCCAGCAGCTGCTTTATGAAAGACTTATGATCGTGGACACCTGTTGAGGCTGACAGGTCGCATTTAACATGTCCCGAAAGAATGGATATCCATCGTAGCGTGTGATTGTACTCCTCGTCGGAACTCAGGACAGGCCCCTGGCTGAGCTCCATCTTGTCGATGTCGATATCGGTGTTGTAAGGCCTGTTGAACAGGACCAGTCCGTCGATGCCGCTTTCAGACAGCCTGACGACCGTATTTGCCAGGGACGAAAAATAATACCCGATCTTGACGGATATGGGAATATCTACATAGTTCCTGACTTCCTTTATTATGTCGAAATATATGTTTTCATTCTCCTCAGTACTGCGGCGCCAGTCGGAGGGGAGGACAAAAATATTAAGCTCGAGGGCATCCACACCCGTTGCCTGGATCTTCCTGGCAAACGAGTGCCAGTCGTTGTTTGAGACGCAGTTTATGCTGGCAATCACTGGGATATCAACAGCTTTTTTTGCTTCTTTCAGGAAATCGAGAAACTTGCCAAGCGTGTTCCGCCGGGCGAAATCAAAGATATAGGCATAGGCTTCATCATAGTCATAGATCCTTTTTGAGAACATCTTGTCGGGAGCCTGTGTCATGACCTTTATGTCACCGTGCTCTATCTTGATGACCTTATCCGTCTCGATCTGGATCTGTTCCTCAAACAGCGATTTGACAACGATTGCGCCTGCTCCCTTTGAGGCCAGCGTTTTTAGGTGCGAAATTGAATTTGTTAAACCGCAGCTGCCCGCAATTAATGGGTTCCTCAATGACATTCCGAGATAAGTCGTCTGAAAGTTTTTCATATAGGGGATTTTTTCGTTCCTGATTTCACTTTTTGTTTCAACAAATGTAGCAATTAGAAAATATAAAACATTTTATCAATATCTTGCAGGGCATTTTTTATCAAAGAAATTATTAACCTGTTGCCGGTCTTAAAAACCTGAGATGGAGCTTTTTCGAACCTTGCTGGAATGGTATATGGCCAATCTCAATTATCTGACGATTGCCCTGCTTATGCTCATTGAAAGCACTTTTCTTCCGCTGCCGTCTGAAGTCGTCATTCCGTTTGCCGCCTATAAGGCAGCACAGGGACATCTGAATGTTTTCGGGGTAGTGCTGTTCGGTACCGTCGGAGCCCTTGCCGGATCACTTATAAACTACCTTCTTGCATTCTACCTCGGCCGCCCCATTGTCTATAAATTTGCCGGTTCGGGTATAGGGAGGTTATTCCTGCTGACACCTGAAAAAGTGGAGAAGGCTGAGAATTACTTTATCAGGAATGGCAAGACCTCGACTTTCATCGGAAGACTCGTTCCGGGAATAAGGCATCTGATATCCATACCTGCCGGGCTCGCAAAGATGAGCCTTAAGAGTTTTATGCTGTTTACATTTCTGGGAGCAGGCATATGGAACATCATCCTGAGCATAATAGGCTTTTACCTTTATGACATAAGTGAAAAGATCTTTCCTTACCTGGATGATATCCTCTATCTTGTCGGGGGGATGTTTGTTTTATACCTGGTAATTAAGGGCATAAGGAAAAGAAGGAACAGGAAATCAAAGCAGGGCCCTAATCTTCCAGGTGCCCGAACTTCCCGCTGAAATAATCATTGTAGGCTTGCTTGATCTCCTCCCCGGTATTCATCACGAATGGTCCGCGTGAGGCGATCGGTTCCCTGATCGGTTCTCCGCTCATCACAAGCACGACACTGTCCAAAATGGCCTTGAGTGCAATAGTTTCGCCGTTGTGATCAAAAAAGGCAAAATTATCGTGCGGAGCATTCACCGACCCGTTTATTTCCACTTCGCCCTCGATCACGAGGAGGCCTGTGTTGTAATTCCTGTCGAAGCTGAGAAAGGCGTTTGCCCCCTTTGTGAGACGGGCATTGTAAAGATACACGGGCGAATAGGTGAGGGCTGGTCCTCTCACTCCGTTGTATTCCCCGGAAATTACTTCGATCACACTGCTGCCGTCATCAAGTGCTGCCTGTCCCATATTCTTCCTTTCAATCGGTTGATACCTGGGATGTGTCATTTTAAATTTCTGCGGGAGGTTTACCCAAAGCTGAACTACCTGGAAAATACCTCCTTTTTTACTGAATTCTTTCTCATGGTACTCCTTATGCAGCACGCCTGATCCGGCAGTCATCCACTGGACGTCTCCTTCATGGATTACACCGCTGTTGCCGGCGCTGTCGTGATGGGCAAGGCTCCCGTGATAGGCAATCGTAACGGTTTCGAAGCCGCGGTGGGGGTGAACCCCGACGCCTCTCAAATGATCCGACGGCGGTAATGTCCAGGGAGAATTGTAATCAAGAAGGAAAAAGGGATCCATTCCCTGTTCACCAATGATATCATATGACGGGAAGAAATTGTGTACTCTGAATCCATCCCCGACCAGATGCGGTGCCGGAGGCGGAAGGAGTGCCTTTACTGACTTGAAACTGTTACTCATGTTTGTTCGGACTATTGTTAACAGAATAACAGCCCGCTGGTTAAAGTGTTTAACGCGGGCTGATAACGCTTTGAAGATGAGAGCTTAAAGGGCCTGTTGATCCTGGTTGCTTCCGAGCTGATATACCAGGTCTTTTATTGTCAGGGCCCATTCGGAATGGGATTTTTCCGGCGTGAGCGACTGGTATGGAACAACCTTGCCGATTGTAAGAGTTATCGGATGGTTCCTCTGATTCATCATTTCACGCGGCAGGAGTATGGTTTCCAGGTACATTTTTATCCCCAGCTTTTTCCTGAGATTTGCCACAAAAAAAAAGAGACCTGAGTTTCTCCCGGTGATGTGAACGGGTATTATGTCACGCCTGTGCTGAATAGCTTTTGTCACGAAGGTCTTGTGCCATTCAGGATCGGAGATAACCCCTTTATGCCTTCTTGATACCTCGCCGGAAGGGAAGATCATTACCTGTGTCCCTGACCGGAACAGCTCTTCAAGCGCTGCCGCTGTCTCCTTTGAGTTTTTGCCGAAAACATTTATGCCGAGCATCAGGGGACGCAGGTTTGGAATAAGCCCAAGCATCTCGTTGGAAGGTGAGACCACATCCTTATAGTTTTTGCAGAGGACTGCGAGAAATGAAAGGGCATCGATAGCACCCACCGGATGATTTGCCACGCAGATATACCTGCCTTCTGCCGGCATCTTTTCTCCCCTGACGATCAGCTCAACGTTCCAGTTCTTTAGGACATCATCGATAAAGGGACTCCCTTCGAGATGCCTGCTCCGGTGGATCGTCTCATTCATTCCATCCTCATGGACGAGCTTTCTTACCAGCTTAATCACAAAACCGGGAACCGAGCGGAAAAAACGCGATTTGCTGCTCCTGAATTCCTTCTCAATATCAATGATCTTCTCAATCTCCTCCATTTATCACACCTCGGCAAACGCAACAATATAATTATGACCGTACTTCCTGGCACATTTCGGACATGTGGTGAAGTAAAAGTATATCTTTTTTGCCTTTTTCCCAACTGAATCAATGTAACCGTAAAATTCTTTAAGGTATGCCGGGACTCTGCTGTACGGGCCATCGAAGACTTTGCTGATGAAGGTGCCTGAAAGCTTTACGTTATCGGCTCCGGGGACTTCCCTGGCAACATTCATGTAAAGCTCGCTTTTCCAGGGTGAAGGGTCATATGCAAGCAGCAGGAACTCATTCAGGCCGACCGTGGCATCTGCATCCTTGGCTTTTTTCCACATTCTTCCTATCACCTTGCCCATCATCGAGGGAAGGGGCATATGGAATATCTGCGGCAGGTAATCCCTTATGAAGGGCTTGTCATTCCATTCATGGGTCTTCTCCTGCCATGGTGCCGGATCAAATTTCGGACAGCATTCCTTTTCGTCAGCCTGGTTTGCCATTTTATCTGGATTTAGGGGTTTATACGGACCGTTGCCAGGTTTTATTAATCAATGATCTCGGCATCCTGGATCTTCCTGTCATCGCCCACATGAATGTGAGTATGGGTATGCCGGACCTTCCTGACCCCGTGGCCGCCGAAGAATCCCCATCCTCCGCCGCCGATCAGGAATCCGAGTGCATAGAGGCCGCCGTTATTGTTCTGCGCGTACATCGTAATGTCTTTGTTGAACAGCATCCCGATAAAATCAAAGGGTGCGATGAATCCGTGCCAAAGGCCCCCTAAAAATCCATAGGTATGCCCGGTAAGACATTGACTGACAGGTTCATTCTTTGCACATCCCGTGATAAGTATGATCGCCATGAGAGACATGAAAAGAAGAAAATACCCGGAGGGTTTGAATGATTTCATTTTGGTGATAGGTTATTGGTGATTGGTTTCTGAAGATTGGTTATCGGTGATTGGTGATTGGTGATTAAAACAGTGTCCCGTCAACTGCCTGGCCCGAGTACTTTTTCTCATGATCGATCAGCCATCTTTTTCTTTCAAGCCCCCCTCCGTAGCCTACGAGGCTGCCATCTGCCCCGATAACCCTGTGGCAGGGGATCACTATCACGATCCTGTTCTCACCGTTGGCATGGGCAACTGCCCTCACAGCTTCAGGATTCCCGAGAATTCTGGAATGCTCGAGGTAGGAGATCGTTTTCCCGTAAGGAATACCTTGCAGCGATTCCCAGACCGATTTCTGGAAACCTGTGCCTTGTGTCAGCAGGCGGAGTCTAAACTCTTTCCTTTTTCCGGTAAAATATTCCTTCAGCTGCTTTTTTAGCCGCCGTAGCTGCCTGTTTTCGCCTCTTTCCACTTCAACGCCAAAGATCTTTGAAAGGGCTTCGAGATCTGATCCGGGAGGAGGACCGTCTGCAAACCTGAGAAGGCAGATGCCCTCCTTCGTTGCGGCAGCGACCATCTTCCCAAGCGGAGTGTCGATATCTGAAGTCCTGATCATAAGATATCTTTATCTAATTGCATTTAGGTTCAGCAAACCTGTCGGATGATGATTTTATATATTTCCGGTTCCGGAAGCGCAGTGCCGACCAGTCCTCATCAAAAGAGACCAGCCTGATCCCGTAGAATCCCTCGTCGTTGAGGGCTTTCCAGCTGTGATCACGGTCAATCGCACTGGTAAATTTCCTTGAAGTTTTTTTGGGGTAGCAAAACCAGAGTGTTCCGTCAGCAATAAGATTGTGCAATGCCATAGGGGCATATTTATCAATTTCTGCCGGCTTTTTTACAAAGATGATCATGAAGGAATAAGGGAAACGCTGATCGATCTCGCTGTCGACCCGGATCCCTTCAAGTTCCTTGAGGGTTCCGGGATCCAGGTTCTTTTCCGAATTGATGAGCGCAATCCTTGTCTGGCCTTTGTAATTTAGCTTTTCAAGCAACGATTTCATGATCCCCCCGTGATTTAAATGCTAATTTAACAAAAAATAATGACAACAAAGAGTACCGCTGCGGTACTATATTAAACCAAAAGATCATAAATTTGTCGTATCATTGAATGGGGTGCCTTAATACTACGGGCTGAGATCAAACCCTTGTACCTGATCCGGGTAATGCCGGCGGAGGAAATAAGAGTATCAATCACTGCAGCATTTTCAGGGCACCCATGAATGAGAAATATTATGGGACCAAAAAAACTAAACCTGAAACTGATTCCGGCAATAATTCTTCTCACAGCGGTCTGCATTGGCCATGCGGCAGCCCAGGAAAAACACATGGCCATCAAGGGAACGGTAAAAGACGATACCGGGGTGCCTCTTGCCGGAGCAGCCGTTGCGATTGTAAATACATCGTCAGGAACATTTACGGGATTCGACGGATCATATTCCCTCAGGGTGGATAGAGCAGGGCTTTATACCCTCAGGTTCACCTATACCGGCTATGAGCGCACGGAGAAGACAATAAGTGTACCTGATACACTTATAGTCAACGTGGTAATGACGCAGGGATTCAGGCGCACCGAGGAGGTGGTGGTAAACGCGACACGGGCAGGAGCAAGGACACCGATGACCTTTTCGGCGATTACGCCCGAGGAGATCAGGAAGAACAACATCGCCCCGGACATTCCCTTTCTCATGTCGCTCACACCATCCCTTGTCGAGACCTCCGAGTCAGGCACCGGGATAGGGTATACAAGTTTCAGGATCAGGGGGACCGACGCGAGCCGCATAAACATCACCCTCGACGGGATACCTCTCAACGATGCCGAATCGCAGCAGGTATTCTGGGTCGACCTTCCTGACCTGGCTTCATCAGTGGATAACATCCAGATCCAGAGGGGAGTCGGGACCTCCTCGAACGGTGCGGGAGCATTCGGGGCATCAGTCAATATGCAGGCTAAAAGCCCTGAGAACCAGCCTTTCGCGGAGATCAATTCATCCGCCGGATCATTCAATACATTCAAAAATACCATCACGGCAGGAACGGGCCTGATGTCGGAAAGATTTGCCCTGCAGCTGAGGTATTCAGATCTTAAAAGCGATGGTTATATAAAACGTACCGGTGCGGATAACAAAGCATATGCCCTTTCTGGGATCTACAAGACCGGCAGGTCGTTCCTTAAACTGAACCTGATGTCGGGGGAGGAACACACAGGAATCAGCTGGTGGGGCGTCCCCTCCGAAATGCTGAAGGTTGACAGGAGATATAATCCCGCCGGCGAATACACGGATGAGAATGGGCATACGCAATATTATGATAACGAAACGGATAATTACTGGCAGACTCATTACCAGCTGATCTACGGCAGGAGCCTGGGCAAATCGCTGAGCCTTAATGCGGCGCTTCATTATACCCGCGGGAAAGGGTATTACGAGGAGTACGCTGAAGATCAGGAATATTCCGATTATGGTCTGCAGCCCGTAGTCATTGATTCCGTTGTCCTTAGCTCCACTGACCTTATCAGGAGAAAATGGATGAAGAATGACTTCTATGGCATGGTCTTTTCCCTGACCCATAAATCTGACAGGTTGACCGCAATTGCCGGCGGTGCAGTCAATTACTACGACGGCACCCATTTCGGGCGGATCATCTGGATGAAGGACGCCGGAAATGCCAGCATCGACCATCAATGGTATCTGAACAAGGCACGCAAGGGCGAATACAATGTTTACGGGAAGGTGAACTACCGGCTGAACGACGGTATTTCTGTTTTCGGGGATCTCCAGTACAGGCATATTTATTACAGGATGGCGGGGCCTGATGACGATCTGAGGGATATTACGCAGAATCATTACTTCGACTTTCTCAATCCCAAGGGAGGCTTGTTTCTTACAATAGCGCCCGGCCAGGAGACATTCGTTTCTTTCTCGGTCGCTCATAAGGAGCCGACGCGCTCCGATTTCAAGGATGCTTCGGGAGATTCACAGGTCACACCGAGGGCTGAGACCCTGTACGATGCCGAGGCAGGCTACCAGCTGAAGGGCCGGAGCGTCAGGGCCGGGATAAATGTTTACTGGATGATCTACAGGGACCAGCTCGTGCCGACGGGCCAGCTAAGCAATGTCGGGTATCCGATAATGACAAATGTCAAAAACAGCTTCAGGGAAGGGATTGAGCTATCGGTCGATCTCCTTCCGGCTAGGAGGCTTGACATCAGGCTGAATACAACTCTCAGCCGGAATAAAATAAAAGGTTTCACCGGGTACTATACCGAGTACATTTCTGACGGAACCTCAAGGTATGCCGGCAAGTATCTCGGAACGACCAGCATCGCTTATTCGCCTTCGGTCACTGCCTCGGGGGACCTTGGTTACAGTCTCATTGAAGGGCTCAGCATTCATCTGATAGGCAAGTTCGTCGGGAGGCAGTATTTTGACAACACCATGAGCATGGAGCGTTCGATAGATCCGTATTTTGTAAGCAATCTTGGGATTGATTTCAGCCTTCCGCTTAAAAGAATAAGATCCATTGACCTGAGGTTCCTCGCAAACAACCTCTTTAACAACCTTTACAGCAGCAATGCCTACGGGGGCCTCTGGTACGAGGATGGCACTGAGAAGACCTGGTCGTATTACTTTCCCCAGGCAGGGATCAACTTCCTTGTCAGCGCAGGCATCAAATTCTGATACCCAAATATAAAATCATGATATCTGACTGGCTGGCAAATAATTATATTGAATTGTTCGGAGCTGTCACCGGCATTATCTATGTGATATTCGAGATCAGGCAGTTTATCTGGCTCTGGCCTCTGGGGATCCTGACATCAGCGATATATATATGGGTTTTCTTCTCGACAAAATTCTATGCCGACATGAGCCTGCAGGTATATTACCTTGTGATCAGTGTAATGGGATGGTATTGGTGGGTCAGAGGGACAAGGGGGGCAGAGCGGGGAGCCAAGGGAAGGGCTGAAGGAGAGACAGAAGGATTGAGGGTAACCAGACTGAAAAAAAAGACGGGTCTTATTTTACTTGCATGTTTTGGAATACTATATTTAATTCTCTGGTATGTTCTATCGCATTTCACCGACTCGCCTGTGCCCGAATGGGATTCCTTCATTACATCGCTCTCCATCATAGCCACCTGGATGCTTGCCAGGAAGATATTCGAGCACTGGTACCTGTGGGTAATAGTGAATTCAGTGTCCGCCTTCGTTTTTTACATAAAAGGTCTTTATCCCACGGTGGGACTATACTTCATCTACCTGGTAATGTCATTTGTAGGGCTCAGGGAATGGATGAAGAGCATGGAGCCCTCAGCGGTCGGGAAGCAGTAGGACTTTTACTTGTCCGCCTCCGACAGTTCCCCCATTCTTTTGCACATTGCCCTGAAAGTATTCCAGGGCTTGTTGGCCCTGTTTTCCTCCTCATTGTTGCGCGGCTTGTCCGGCTTTATCCCGTAAAAGCCGTCGATGAACCTGTCAGGATCCATCCAGGTGGTAAGCATCATGCCATAATAGCGCGGTTTCATTTCCGGGGTTGCATATTTCCTGAACCTGGCCATGTCCTCGGCCTGGGCCACCGCAACTTCCGGGATCCTCCAGGGGCAGGTGACCACCCTGAAACCCTTGAGGGCAAAATAAACGGCGGTCTGGTCAGGCCTTTCGTAATGCCAGTCACAGATGACGACATCCTTAGGGATCATGTCGACAGCCCTGTATGTGTAGTTATAGCTCGCCTCCCAGATCCCTATGCCGGTTGTCTTTCCGTCGATCAGGCGGTCACCCCAGATCCAGAGCTCCCTGTTCTTTTCAGCAAGATGGTTCCTTATCCTGGTCACTTCCCCGGCGAAGAGTTCAGCCTTATCGACCCCGGCACACCTGGTGCAGCTGTCGTCGCCAAGGTAAAATACCTCGTCCATTCCCGCATGGAAGGCATCGGTCTCATATGCATCGCAGAGCTCGTCGATAAGTGCAAAAACAACCTTGTGGACATCCGGATGGAGGGGGCAGTAACTCTTGCAATAGAGCCCGTCGCTGTTGGGCCAGACATACTTTTCCGGCATTTTCACCCGAGGTGTTTCATCAAACTCCGGGAAGCACCTCAGCAGGTTGTTGGTGTGGCCTGCCCACGACTGGTGACCTAGGAGGTCGATCTGCGGGATTATCCTTATGTTGTGCCTCCTGCATGCCTCCACGATTTTTCTGACATCGGCCCGTGAAAGGGCCGCCGAGTCCCTGAGCTGGGGATAAGACTGATATTCATAATTATAGTCTACAAGCAACAGCAGGGTGTTGACGCCTCTCGGAGCAAGTTCATCATTGATGAATTTAATGAACCTGTCGACGCCGGCGGGCGACGGGGCATTTATGCAGAATCCGTTCACCTGGAAGAGCTTATCCCCGGGATCGCGGGAGAAAACGGCTGCCTGCCACATAATAAGCAGGAGCGACACCGATAACCGGAAAAATACTTGTTTCATACTGGTCATTATTTGAAGTTATCACTATTGCATTTGCAATCCACAACGGGCAGGATCTCCTGGGAAAGATTCATCCCGGTCAGCCGCTGCCCCCTTTTGCCGGTGCACTCATCACATGCGGAAAAGAGTTCCAGATCCCATGTATCGGCAAATACCCTTCCCTTCCCGAGTCTGATCCCATATTCCGTCACCGCTTCGAGGGACCGGATCTCAGGACGGGAAAAATGCCCGGCTTCTGCAAGCTTTTCCATCGCACCGTTCCCTCCCCTCACAGGGATCACGGTGCAGCATTCCGCACCCGATTCAAATGCGAAGTCAATTGACCGTTCAGCCCAGTAGATGCCTTCCTCCTCCGACATGAACGGAGGCTTGAGAAGGATGAAGGCCCTCGAGCCTATACCGTTGTCTGAGAGAAACCTGACGGCATTTCTGAAGTCGTCTGCGTTCATTTGCTTGTTGAGCATGCCGAGAACCTCAGGATTGATGGTTTCCAGGCCGAGAGCGACCTGAAGGCCGGGCCTCAGGAGGTTCCTGAACTCGATGCACCTGCTGTTTACCAGCCGCGGATGACATTCGACCACAACATTGTCAAACTCTTTCAGGATTGAGGCGATCCTTTCATAATCCCTGACAGGGATTGCTTTCGGGTCGAAAAAACTGCCGCTGTTATAAAGTTTTATGTTCCTGGCTGATGGCAGCCGTCCAAGGGCCCATTCAATCTGCTTGGGTATCACCCCGAGCGGAAGTGAATAACTGGTGGCGTTTTTCCAGAGATCACACATCAGGCAATGAAACGGACACTCCCTGTTTGTCAGGAAAATGACATTCGTCTCCTCTATCGTGCCCTGCTGCGTCCTTTCTTTTTCCGAGAGATAAGCGTAGGGTTTGTCAGGATCGATCCTGTTCTTGTTTCCTCTTGAGGATACTACCCAGCTGTCACTTATTCCGGCACCTCTTTGATCATTCATAATTTGACAGGAATTCCTTCCGGTATGCAATTTCCCTTTCGGGGAAATGCTTTTCAAAGGTGTTTTCCGAGGCTGCGCCGTGCTGAAACCTCCGTTTGGGAAAAACCGGCATCTCCATTCCGGTAATCTGCTTTATCCCCGACGAAACTATCTGTCCCTTAAGATCATAAAGTTTTGAGTGATCCCATCCCGTCATATCGATGAATGGTATCCCCTCCGATATTTCAATGACATTCGGGAGCGTATATGGGCTGAAAGATTCGAATCCCAGCACATCGCCCGGGGCATAGGTCCTCATGAACCCCCTGCTGAGCCCTCCTGAATAAGTAAGTGAATGCTTGATCGAATTGACGCCCCATCCTTCATGATAAAGCATGAGGTTATTGAGCACGCTTTTGATCGTGAGCTCGGGGTTTTCCTCGATTGGGTAATCCTTGAGGTTCTCATCGCCGCCGTCCCCGTCTATGACATATCGCCAGTCGGGATAGCGCGACCTGATCCCTTTCATAAGGGCCATATTCATCGTGGCCGACTGGATATCGAGTGGTTTGTAGTCCTCGACGATCCGGATAGTCTCTTTCCAGTCGAGTGAAGCATAATTCATTTCAACCGGCTCGAGGAACAATCCAAGTCCAAGGTTCTCAAGGAATTGCCGGGCCTGGACAAGATCGGCGCCATCTCCGTCGATTGCAAGGGTGAAAGCCTTGAGCCTTGACGGGCTTTCGCCCAGCTCCCTGAGGGCGTGGTAGGTAAGCAGGAATACCGAACCGCTGTCGATCCCCGCAGAAAATGCAACTCCGAGCGGACCCTCTTTTGCCCTGAGCCGGAGCCATTTCAGAATCTCATCATAAACTGTTCCTATATACATTTTCCCGATCGTATCGATTGTTTCCGATGCATACCTGTTCCGTTCGGGAGCGAAAAAGCGGTCATACTCCGGATTCGGATCAGGGCAGCCAAGCAGGTGTATCGTCGTTACATAATGAGCCGGGACCATTCTCGTATAGGAAGGATGGAACTGTTTTTCCAGTCCCTCTTTTTTGAGATAGCTGAAGATATCATCGATCCTCTCGGCGACAATCAGGATAGGACCATCGGGCCTTTTTGCAATGAAATAGCGCAACGGCCTTCCGATCGACCTTGCCATCCTGATTGTCTTCCCCTCGACCGACAACAGCGAGAACTGTCCGTCGATCTTCCTGACCTCTTCCGGTCTTCCTGATCTTACTGCACCTACCGCCTCTTCATGCGTCATATTGTAAATGACATTCTTCGACTGATCAGTAAGATCTATCACCTTCTCAATGTACTGGTTCATCATAATCTATTAGGTTTAAATTGTTTTTTACTATTATTCCTGAACGATCCCAGTGCCTTCCCTGACAGTAATATACCTGTTGGGCCTGACCGCACTCAGCTCCTCTTTTTGTCCGTCGGGCCAGAATATTTCAATTTTGTCAATAATCATAGCCTTGCCAATACCGGCATGGATCCTTGGATCACTGTTCGACAGGTAGCTTGTGGCCCACTGATTGACCATCACCTGGCGTTTCCCGCCTGCTGTTATTATGACCCTTGCGGCAACGGCGGAGGAGACGCCGCCCTTCCCGGCAAGGGTGATTCCTATCCAGTTATTTGCATTACCGCCATCATTCCTGAGAAGCGAAGGTGTTGCCTTCAGGTCGACATGTGAAATGATCAGGTCGATATCCCCGTCATTGTCGTAATCCCATTTCACAACTCCCCGGCCCGACCTCCTGGTAGAAAAATACGCGCCGTGTTCCCTGCCAATATCCCTGAAATGTCCTGACCCGTCATTCTCCATCAGGACCGGATACTGGAGGATCAGTTCCTCAGCGGTACCCATGGCTGAGAAGAAATCGAGATCCCCGTCGTTGTCGTAGTCAAACAGCACCGCCCCCCAGCCGCCCTTGCCGGCGATTGCCCCGGCCAGCCCGCTTTCGTAGGTCAGGTCCTCAAAAAGTCCGTTCCCAAGGTTATGGTAATAAGCCCCATAGCTGAGATCAGTCACTACCAGGTCGATCAGGCCATCGCCGTCCACATCGCCCAGGGTGCCGTGCATTGATCCCGTCCCCACTCCCTGGCTGTTGGCCGCAACGCCGCACTGAACCCCGGCTTCATTATAGGTTCCTTCATCGTTCCTGAAGAGGAAATTGAGCTGGTGATCGTTCGCCTGGAAGATATCTATATCGCCGTCGCAATCATAATCATAAACCGTCAGTCCCATGCATTTTGAGTCAGGGTAGAAGAGCTTGTACTTCCTGGTGACGTCGCGGAAAACGCCATCGGATCCCTGTTCATAAAGCATTGAAGCCTGGCCATTGTATTCCGAAGGATCGGGCATTTTTCCAGGTGTGACAGGGGAATCATATTTCGGGTCGAAAGCTAGAAAATTACCGACCATTACGTCAAGGCGGCCGTCATTGTTGAAATCCCAGAAAGATGCGCCGATACTCCATTTTGTAAAGCCGTTCAGCTTTTCAGGCCCTTCCAGCCCGAGTTTCCCTGTAACCGGGGTGAAAGTGCCGTTGCCGTTGTTCCTGTAGTAAATGTTAGGTCCGTAGTTCAGCAGGTAGAGGTCCTGGAACCCCCTGTTATCAGGATCGACCGGTGCTGCAGCCATGCTCCAGAATGCCCCGCCGAGGCCGGCTGCCCTTGTGACATCGGTAAAGGTGCCATTGCCGTTGTTTTTATACAGCTTGTTCGATGAGTTCCTGAAAACCTTTCCTGCAGGATCGGAAATCCCCTCGAGGTAGGTCCCGTTCATCATGAACAGGTCCATCAGCTTGTCATTATTGTAGTCGAAGACCGTAATTCCCGATCCGCTGCTTTCGAGGATGTTGAAGTAGGAATAATCACCGAAAGTGTACCTGAAATCAATCCCGGCCCTCGTTGTTACATCCCTGAAGACTACTGCTTTATTTTGCGAAAAGACCCTGCAAGGCATGGCAAAGACAAATAGTGTAAGCAGAGGATAAACAGAGAAGTAGTTTTTTAACCGCAAAGCGCACCAAGAATTAGCAAAGACCGCAAAGACTGCTATGCGAATTCTCTGCGACCTTTGCGGACCTTCTTTTAGTACTCTGCGGTTACTGTATTTCCTGCTATTTACGATCATTGCCGACTTTTATTTATGAACTAGCTTACTATTAACTCTGACCGCATTAAGGAAATCCTCATTTGTCACGACCCTGGTATTGTATTCCCTGTTGTACCTTTCCAGTTCCGGGCTCCCCGGATAAACATCCGCTTTCCCCGGAGGGAAGCTCTTCATCCCATGGAAGGGGAGAGGTAGCACGCTGTTCCCGGTTGCGGTATTAAGGTCGCCGTCCTTTACCCACCCGACGCTGTGGATGAGGAAATCCCTTTTCCATCCATTGGGTACCGGCGGAAGCGTTTTCATGGAGAATTTGACAGATGTCTCATCCCCTGCGTTCGATATGATGTACTTGTTATCTGATCCTGTGAGCAGCGAAAGGACATCCCCGTACCTTGTGTAGTTGCCTTTCAGGTCCCTCCATCTGGGTTCCCTGGTTACGTCCGAGTAATCAAACCAGTGAGGTCCTTCCGGTCCGCCCTTCCTGTACATTCGCGAAAATCCCCTGTAGTGCAGGTCGGCGGACGCCGGGTCCAGTACCCTGGTGACCATGGGTGACTTTGGATTGCAGTCTGAGAAGAAGATCCGGTCCCAGTAGATCTCCATATTTGTCCTTATCCGGATCCTGTGATCAGGTGTCGGAAATTTTCCCGACAGGTCGCAGATCACCGTTTTATCCTTACCCATTGGGAAGCCCAGCCTGTCGTTTATGGTGATCCACTCACCTTTTTTGCCGACAACCTGGATCACCGGTGTGACCACTGTGATATCCGATGCCTGAGAAACTGCCTTGTTTATGCTGGCATCGGTCGGGAATATCCATCCGGTCATGAACATGAAGAAATTCTTCCCTGAAACCTGATTCCCAGGGTCGAGCACCAGGTCATGCACATCTGTGATTCCCTGGTACCTGCCAGGGTTGAAGTCTGCAAGATACCTGTCATCCTTTGCACTGATAAGAGGCAGAACATTGTTACCATCCCCGTCAGCAGCCGATACGGGCGGATACTTCCTGTTCACCGTATAGATCCTGAGGCCCGGGAACGGGGGAGGTGTGAACTGTTCGGCGACGAAAATATCCACCGAATCGGGATGATCAACGGTTACAAGCTGTAGCTCATCAATGTAAATGGTCTCCCAGAGCTCTGATGTGACCTGTATCCTGTATTCCCCGTCCGATGGCTTAAGTGTTTCGCCGGGGACACTGATATAATCGTCAGAGGCATCGGGGAAAGCATAGGCTGTTTCGCCGCCCATTATGCCGGTCGGCATGCCGAGGGCGCTTCTCCAGATTATATCTTTCGAGAAGGTGTATTTGTCCCCGTCCCATGTATAAAGGAACGGGCATGATCCCTTGAGCATCTGGGCTTCAATAAGCGACTGATCGGCGCCGGGATAGAAGATATTCTGGGGAACGCCGTTTGTCCAGGTGATCCTTATCACATCGACTTTTTTATGATCGCCGATGCCAAACTGAACTTCCGGCTGGGTGACCACCTTGGTCTGATATAGATCGCCTGCCCTCATTTCGACTTTCGCGCCAATGCCAAAATGGTTGTTTTTTGCACTCCCCGCCCTGAGGCCGACCAGTTTCATCTTAATGAAATGATTGGTGTTCCCTCCGTCGTTCCTTAAGAGGGAAATCCCATCATTCAGGCCGGAGACCACGAGATCGAGATCCCCGTCTTCATTATAGTCGAACACCGACAGTTCCCTGCCTGATCTCACTTCTTCCGGGAGGAGGAACGAGGCATCGCTGAATTTCCCGCTGCCTTCGTTATGAAAAAGATACAATCCGCGGCCCCCGTCAGCGGAAGGTTCACCCGCTGTTGCGATATCGGATAACCCGTCATTGTCAAAATCGAGGAACTCGGCGGCAAGAGGCTTTGATGCGTCCAGGCCCCTGACCAGCTCAGGCGATATTGTCACCTTTTCAAATGTTCCGTCCCGTTTATTGTGATAAAGAATCGATTTGCCTCCGGCAGATGATGCCGTGAAAATGTCGAGGAATCCGTCGTTGTCATAGTCTGCAGCGGCAGCGGCAGCTGAACCGGGGTTTTCCGTGAGTTCTGCGTCAGCTGTGAAATCCCTGAACCTGCCTTCGCGCAGGTTTGTATAAAGGGTGTTGCCGTCCTTTTCGCTGGTAACGAAAAGATCAAGGTCGCCGTCATCGTCGAAATCCCCGAAAACAACATCGCTGCTTCCACTGCCCTTACCGGCAAGTCCCATCTTTTCAGCATCTTCCGTGAAAGTCCCGTCGGCGTTGTTCCTGAATACAAGGTTTGCACCGGATGTGACCTCGAAGATATCGAGGTCACCGTCATGATCTATGTCAGCAAATAGGGCCTTTTTCCCGCCGGTCCTGCTTCCGGCCTTTGATGCTGCGGTAACATCCTCGAAGGTGCCTTTGCCGGTATTCCTGTAAAGCAGGTCACCGCCTTCCCGTAATATATATAGATCCAGGAATCCGTCATTGTCATAGTCTCCGAATATTGCCCCGTACTCTTTTCCCTGGTGCCTGAGCCCGGCTTCGGCCGTGACATCACGGTATTTCCCCATTTCATTATTGAAAAGATAGTGCCTGTATTGGGAGGTCGCGGGGTCATAGCTTCCAACGTAAAGGTCAATATCGCCGTCCCCGTCGTAATCTGCGGGTTCGGCATGGGTGATATACCCGGCAGGTGCTGGTGATCCGTCAGGCAGCCCGAGCCCTGCGAGCTTTGTTGCATCCGAAAACTTCATCATCTCTCCCAGCGGTCTTTTTTCAGGTGTCACCGTAGAGGCCTGCTGGTCGAATGTTATAAGCGGGAACCCTATGAGCGATCCGCCAGGTCCCTTCAGATCCATTATGCCCGCCTGGAAAGGTGAGGTGACCTTCAAGTAATTGTAAAATATCGTGTACTGTATCACCGCATTTTCCCTGTCGCCTTTGCGCAGGAGCGAAAGTGACTTGTCAAAATACCCGGTCGCCTCTTTGGGTGGTTCGGGGAATTGCCTGTGAATATCCTCAAGCTCGTTTATGGCTTCTTCTCCGGAGCCTTTCCTGATAAGCATTTCAATCAGGGCAAGGCGGGGGACAAGGTTCCCGGGAGCTTTTTGTATAAGCAGCCTTAAATACTTCTCCCGTTCCCGGAGCGAAGCAGTATCCTGTTCATTCGAGTAGAGCTCGGAAAGGTCGTACAGGACCTTTAAATGATCCGGGGCAAACGAGAGTGCATCCTTCAGTTCGGAAATCGCAAGGGGACGCTCATCATTCATCTGGTACACAGTGGCAAGGATAAGCCGTATGTCGGCGTCGTTTTTATCTATCCCGATCGCTTTCGCCAGCTGGATCTTGGCCTCAGGGTACTTCCCCATCCTCAGGTATGTCAACCCCAGATTTGCATAGCCAAATTTATCTTTTGGTGAAAGCCTGATGAATTTCTGGAATTCCTTTTCAGCTTCATTCAGCTTAAACTCTTCAAGGTAGGCAAGGCCAAGGCTCCTTGCACTTACCAGCTGGGTCGATTTCTGCCCGGAACCCCCTCCCTTGTCATTGCAGCTGAAAAACAGGAGGGAAATGATGAGGGCCAGCCCGGTGATATGGAGATTTTTCATGTTGTTAAAATTATAAAATATAAAGAACAGAAGCTGAAAGGAAGGCACCGGGTTTAAGAATTTATTCCGGAGCCTGGTCATCTTTTCAACGGGAGGTATTATCGGTTACGATATTTCCTTTCATGACCTTTGCAATATTGCAGGTTCCGGTCCGGCTGCCGGTCTCATCAAATCGGATCCTTCCGGTGACCCCCATGTAATCTGTGCGGGCGAGTGATTCCCTGATCATATTGTAGTCCGGGACTCCAGATTTCTTAATTGCGCCGATCAGGACCGTCATCCCGTCATATGCATAGGATGCCACAGGCCCAGGCTCCGCTGAATATATGAAGCTGAACTCCTTCCTGAAAGCTTTGTAAACAGCATCATCATAATTGACAGGCGAAACGACCTTCAGGTTCCTGTAATCCAACGTATTTTTGTCAGCTGCTTCATTTTCGCTGAGAAGCTGAAGGGTCCCGGTTACCGGGACTGATATGCCTTTTTCGGTCAGGAGCCGGAGCAGCTTACCGGAGGCGGAAGGTCCCCCCAGGATCAGGATGTGGTCAGCGCCAGTGGTCTTTATTGAATCGGCCGCTCTTTTGAGATCACCTTCCGGCTGTATGAGGGAAAATCTTGAAGGAGTGGCATTCCCCGCCTTCTTTGCTTCTTCCAGGAAATACTTTTCAAGCGACCTGGAATCGTAGCTGTTATCTGAGGCAATCGCCACCCTTTCACCGTCCGGCGTGGGGAAGATATCACGGAAGAGGGCCGCTGCCTGCTGCCGGTCGTCAGGCACGATGTTGAAAAACCATGGGATAAAAGCCTGCGCAAGGGTGGGATCACCTGACCAGGAGGACAGGAAGACCACCCTGGTTTTGGCAGATACCTGTTCGATCAGGTGGGCATTGCGGCCGTCCTGAGAGCCGAGGATGGCCCACACTTTTTCATCGAAGACCAGGTTTACTGCTTGTTTTGATCCTGTACCCCAGGGTCCCTCAAGGGATCTGACAACAAGCATGAAAGGACGGCCGTTAAGCCCACCTTCCCTGTTGGCTTTTCTGACAGCAAGTTCGGCCCCACGCACTGCTGCAACAGACCTATTGTCAGGGATGAGCAGCCCGATCTTCACCGGTTCAGGCTTGCCCGGGATTATGAAGGAAGAAATGAAAGCAACCGTGAAGGTTGCAACAGTAAGCAACAAAAAAACACGAACAACCTGCTTGAATAATTTCATCGAGGCAGTCAGCTTTAGATATTGACCCGGATGATGCTCAGGGCAGGCGGATCTCCCTTCCGACTGCAGCGGCAACTTTGCGCAGGTCTGCCATCATTGTTTCAAATTCATTGAGTGCCAGGGACTGATGTCCGTCGCACAATGCCTCTTCCGGCTTATAGTGCACTTCCATGATCAACCCGTCGGCGCCGGCTGCCACAGCGGCCTTTGCCATCACTGGCACCATCCACCTGAGCCCTGTCCCGTGGCTGGGATCGACGATTACAGGCAGGTTGGTCAGGTGCTTGAGCATGGGCACTGCGCTCAGGTCAAGCGTATTGCGAGTGGAGGGTTCAAATGTCCTGATCCCTCTCTCGCACAGTATCACATTTTCGTTACCCTGGTTGAGGATATATTCGGCGGCGAGGAGGAATTCCTCGATGGTGGCCATCATCCCGCGTTTGAGCAGAACAGGTTTTTTCTGGGTCCCCACCTCCTTGAGGAGCGGATAATTCTGCATGTTGCGTGATCCCACCTGGAGTATGTCGGCATATTCCCCGACAAGCGCCACCTGCCGGGTATCCATAACCTCAGTAACCACCGGCAGACCGGTTTCGAGACTGGCCTGCCTGAGCATCTTCAGCCCTTCCTCTCCCAATCCCTGGAATGTGTAAGGTGACGACCGGGGTTTGAAGGCGCCTCCCCTGAGCATCCTGGCTCCTCCTGACTTCACGGCATGGGCAGTCACGGATAATTGTTCGTGACTCTCGACGGCACAGGGACCTGCGATTATAATGACCTCCGCTCCGCCGATCTCCACACCTCCTGTTTTGACAACGGTGGTATCCGGCTTCGTTTTCCGGCTTACACGGATCGGATTCGAATAATCGTTGTCAGGTGAAATGTTGCAAGAACTGGTTTCCATCATCTTTTAACTTTAATATTCATAACCCGATTTTGGCTTTTTATAGATCTTGTCATCCATCTTAAGATCGGGAGCAGGAGTGAAAACAAACTTCCCGTTGCGGACCTCAGCCATAAAGATGGGTCTCACGTTGTTCCACGTTTTGTCGAAGGCCATTTTGCCTGTAACGCCCTCATAACCCTGGAATGTTTTAAGGTCGGTGAGAACGTCGCGTATAAGAGCCCTGTTAAGACCTGCTTTCTCAATTGAAGCGATGGTAATATTCATGCCATCGTACGCAAATGCTGCAAACACGTCGGGATCCTGGCTGAATCTCTTAACGTATGCGGCCTTAAATGCCATAAGCTTCGGATTATCCGAATCGGGATTGTACTGGCAGGTGGTCACTATTCCTTCAGCCAGCTTACCTGCGATCTTAAGGAATTCCGGGCTCACCATTCTGTCGGATCCATAGACCGGCTGATTCATCCCGAGCTCGCGGATCTGCTGCAGGATCAGGGCGGATTCCTTCGCATTTCCCCATATCATGATTGCGTCGGGATTAGTTTCCTTTATCCTTGCCAGCTGAACCCTGAAATTTGTTTCACGGTCACTGAACCGTTCCTCGATTACAAGAGGGAATCCGATACGGGTGGAAGAGCGGGTGAAATGCAGTATGCCTACCCTTCCATAGCGGTTATTGACCCTTATGACCGCAACCCTGGAGAATTTCTTTACCTTGAAAATATAATTGACCATCTGATAGCTGCACTGCCTGTCGTCGGGGATGACCCTTATGACCCAGGGTATACCGGTCTCTGTAAAAGTGGGATCAGGGTCGGCCGTGTTTATGTTGGGAATTTCAAGCTTCAGCGTAGCCCTTATCGCCACATGTGAATTATTGTCGTCAATTGTACCAAGCCATGCCCATACCTTTTCGTCATCCATCTTTACTACCTCATTGGCAGCGGCACCCCATAAACCTGCATCGTTATGAAGCATTAGCCGGTAGGGGATCCCGTGGTATCCGCCACGTTTGTTGGCTTCTTCCATGGCGAGCTGGCAACCCTGGAGCATCTGCTTTCCAAGGTCAGAAATGATCGAGCCTTCCAGCGGACCAAGGAATCCAAGCCTTACCTCCTTCAGTCCAGAAGGGGTCTTCAATTCACGGCCGGCCCCGTAGAACGGAGTAGGCTCGAGAAAATGGTATTTGTAGGCCTTCATGTACTTGTCGTATGCAACCAGTTCGTCAGGGATGTTCCCGTAGTTCTCTTTTTTCGCCTGGCCGTTCGCAGGAGTGAAGGAAAAAGAAGCAAGGAGAAGCAGTGCGGAGAAAGATATAATGTATTGTCTCATTGGAGTTGTTTTGGTTTTCGACATTTTATTTAAGTTACTGGTTACTGGTTGCTGGTTGCTGGTTGCTTGTTGCTTGTTGACGGTAACCATTAACCAGCAACCAGCATCCGGATCACTTAATCAGTTCTCCCCTGCTGACGCCATGCGCAGTAGCGACCCAAAGGTAATTATCCCTAGCATCGACACCGATGATAAAATTATGGGAAATGCACGGTGACATCGGGATCTCCTTTATTGAATTCCCGGTCCTGATTATAGCTTTTCCGGCTTCTCCAGTATCATTTTTTTTATAGGTGACCCAGGTCTCCCCGTTGAAAGTGCTTAACCCCTTGTCGCTGCAAACGTATACGACCGGTCCGACAGCCCTGAGGAAATTGATGAAATTCCTTGCGAGACCGCTGTCATGGTCAAAATAGCCTTTCCAGTTTTTGCCGTCATAGCGGCTCATACCAAAATATGTTGACACCCACAGGATACCATCAGACCAGGAGGTAGCCGTGGTGATATCATGGATCAGTCCGTCGTCGGGCTGAAGGTCGATCTCCATGAAGCCGTCGGGATCGGTATAATCCCTGAATTTTTTCGTCTTAAGGTCATATTCGATCACACCGCCTCCCCAGGCTGCAATGTATGCCTTCCCGTTACCGGTCGATACACCGTAGGTCCATGGTTCGTGCATCGGTGCATTCTGCTCGGTAAATATATCCCATTGCCTGGTATAGGTATCAAAACGCCCTGCCCCGCCTCCGGTTGCGACCCACAGGTCCTTGCCGTCGCAATAGACGCAATATACCAGGTCATTCGGCATGCCGCTGTTGAACTGATTGAATGTTTCAAACTTCCCGGCCGACCACCGGCTTAATCCTGAGAGTGTCCCTATCCAGACATCACCCGTCAGCTTGCTGTAATCAATCGAGACCACCCCGTTATGAGCAAGTCCGTCCTTCGTGGTATAGGTCCGCCATTTACCGTTCCGGTATACAGCCAGCCCGTCATGCGTACCGACCAGGACGCTGTCGCCGATGATACGCACTGTGTAAGCATGGTCGGAAGGCAGTCCGTCGGCAGTCGTGAAATTGCGCCAGTGACCAAAAACAGGCATGCCCTTGGCTTCCGGTATAGACGTGGTGACTGGTGAGCTTGTGGTTTTCCCGTCAGAGGCCGGTGTGCCGGAT